>JAABUU010000267.1_pt1 | contig 127652 bp, 142 predicted proteins | sample 5559301 | NCBI WGS metagenome assembly JAABUU01 (sample SAMN10711884, study PRJNA513360) | rock metagenome | isolation source: Antarctica rocks | place: Antarctica: Victoria Land, Richard Nunatak white | reverse complement strand
CCTAACCCTAACCCTAACCCTAACCCTAACCCTAACCCTAACCCTAACCCTAACCCTAACCCTAACCCTAACCCTAACCCTAACCCTAACCCTAACCCTAACCCTAACCCTAACCCTAAACCCTCGATTATCTATATGACTCAAAAGAACATAAGCTAATTCTGAATAAAGTTGACTTCGAAACAACTTGATAGTCTAGTGATGAGCGATTGACGATAGTCAGAAACATAGTCATCAACATAGTCATCAACATAGCTATCAACATAGATGCGTAGCTAGAATCATAACAATAAGTATATAAATGCTAAGAAAGAAAAGTATCTAGAAGAAAAGAATCGACTATTTATATGACTCAGAAGAACATAAGCTAATTCTGAATAAAGTTGACTTCAAAACAACTTGATAGTTTAGTGACGAGCGATTGATGATAGTCAGAAACATAGTCATCAACATAATCATCAACATAGCTATTAACATAAATGCGTAGCTAGAATCATAACATCAGTGATTGTTGAAGAGATGACTAGTTTTTTGACTTGAACTTTGATTCAATATTGAGTTCAAAATGATCATAGTTCTCATTAACTGCATTAACTTTGATAAATTAATTTAAGCATTCTTTGAAACTATGACTTGATTTGTAACATATAAAACAAATTTCAACTAAAACGTCTGCATTCTTCATGCTAGTCAAAACTGCGTTGCATGACTTTGTTCAATCACACTTTAAAGCTAAAGATTGAACAGCAATAATTACTTTAAAAATGATGATCTTTGAATCATCATGTTTGAGTAGTTTGTTCTTGATCTCTTGAACTGCTTTATGTTCATTGTTCAAGTGAATCAGATAGTTTCAAATATCTGATAGCTTGATGAATGACTTTATCTGAGCTGTTCAAAAGATTTAAAGATGAAAGTTTATTTTATTCTTTAGATCAATGACTAGTATGTTCTTTTAATACTTCAAATAGATGTATAATCATTGAAACTGATTAAAGAAATCGCTGAATTTCTTTGATTCTTAAATCAGATTAATATATTTTCTACAATAGTTATCTTTCTTATCAGAATCATGAAATAATTGAGCTAGTTTCTTTAGAAGTTCATTGACAGTCAGATAAAGATTATCACAGTTGAGATCATGTCTGACTTAAGTGACTTTAATGATGTCATCTGCTAGTCAAGAATGAATATAACTCAGCTTGTAAAGTTCATTTGAAAAAATGTCAATGTTCATTGCTAACTTTTTTCATATGTCAAAAGATCAGTTCTTTCAAGTAAAGTTCTTTTCATCAATGAACATTAAAGAGTCAAGTATTTTGTGATATTTAAATCATTTAAAGTAAATGACAATTGAAAGAGCAATGATGATTACATTGACTGTAATAGTAGTGAAAGTTTGTAGTTTTACTTTCAACTGTTGAATTTCGCTCTTGTCTTGTTGTTTCATCTCAATGAAACAATCTGTTTCTTTATTAAAAGCATAAATACGTTTCTTTCATATTTTTATATCATCATGTATGATGATTTCAGCGTTTGATTCGTTGAAAGTAATGAATGAAAAAGCATGTTGTGAATCAATGATAAAAGAAAAAGCTTGTAAACATGTTTATTGCAAAAGATCAATGAAAGCTTTATCTTTATCAGATGTGTTCTTAAATGTCATAATGAAGAAGATGAGAATTGTTTGAAAGAAGATTGAATGAATGACGATGCTCAATGATTAAAAAAGAAAGATGTATATTTATTCAATAAAAAAAATGTTTCTGAGAGTGATTGATCTTGAAGCAATTCACAAAGATTTTTTATTGTAATTCTCTTGATCAATTTAATTCTTTAGCAATTCATGAAAATTCTTTATCATAGATTTTATTAATCGATTTTGAATGAATGCATACTGAATGAGCAATAGATCTTCTAGCAATTCAATGATTGTATGTTCTCATTGATTTTATGAATTTTCTGATGTTGTTCTTGTCTTTCAAGATTGAATCATCAGATAAACAAATTTCTTTAAACTTGATTCATCTGTATGAGTTGATTGAATGAGTAATAAGATCAGTATCATGTGATTAATGAATTCTTAATATAATGTCAGAATCATGTCTAAATGATACAATCAATGAAGATCAGAGTTAATAGTGCTTGATCTTTAAAAATAACTATAACTGAATATTAAAAATACAGAAGAAGATTGATACAAAAGCTTTTATTTATATAATGTTCAAAGACTATGTTAAACTTGAAAGAAATGTGTTTATGACATGAAAAGAAAATGATGTAAATGAACAAAATGTTGATGAAAGAAAAGAATGTTGAGAAAGAAAAAAAGTGTTGAATCATATCTGAGTCAAATCTGAGTCAGATCTAGATCAGATTTCAACTAAATCATTGACTAGCTTTAATTATTACGCAAAGTACTCGCTAGCGTGCATTGCAAATTGATTAGAACTTCAATCTTGTTCAGTCTTATTGATCTTGATATGCTTGTAACATAAAACATGATGTATAAATTTTTCATGAATAAACACAGCTTAATAAATGAGTCATGAAGAGAGATTCAAACAGATGAGTCATGAGATAAGAGAATAAAGAATGAGAAAATAAATGAATCATGAGATGAAGAAGTATGTCATGATTCATGCAAGATGCAAGATGATTTAAAGAGAAAAACAGAAACATTTTAAATAAACGTTCAATGAGAATTTTAAGTGAGTGAGTAGTGAGATGAGTTACAAAATGAATCATGAGATGAGTCACAAGATGAGTCGTGAGAGAAATAAATATGCAATGAGAAACAAGATGAAGAAACAGAGAGTCTTTGCTTAAGTTTTCAACGCAAATCTCTAGCATTTTAAGCAAATAATTGAGCAGATGAGATCAAGAAAATCAAAGAGAAAATCAAAGAGACTGAGAAAAGAGAAGCGATTTGAACGTAAAATCATTGCAAATCTTGAGCAAATGATGAGCAAAAAGACTGTTATGAACATGTCTGAATTGATCAGAGTTCAAATTTAACTTTAATCAATTTGATTAAAGCAAGTCATGATGCTATGTTTAGTTTGAATCTAGCGCATTTCTGTTGAACTCTTTAAGTCATTTTCAGCACTTCTTTTCATTGTTCAGCACTTTCTTCATTCATTTTTTTCATCATTCTTTTAAACAAATACATTTGACATATTACATCACATCTGTATCAAGTCTAACGCAGTCTCAAGTTATTATTTATAAAAGAGCTTGCATTTTTTCTCTTCTGTATTCTTAATGTCTTGTTATAATTATCTCTAAAGAGCAATAAATACATATCAATCTCAAGTCTCTTTGATTGAATGATCTAGACATGATCTCAACATTACATTAAGAATCTCATTTATCATACAATATAAATACTCATTACTCATTCAATATACTTGTTCAGACAGATCAAGTCTAAAGAAATTCATTTATTTAATGATCAATGCAATCAAAAGACAGAACAACACTAGAAAATTTATAAAATCAACAGCGAAACTAATTGAATTGCTAAACGACTTACAGCTCATTAATTATACATCGTTCATCTCGATTAATAAAATCAGCGATAAAGAATCTTCATTGATTGCTAGAGAATCAAATCAATCAAGAGAATCAATCAACTTTCAAATCAAACAACAAAAATAACTTTATCTTTTATTGTCAAGCATTGCTTTTCGCTCGATCTCTTTCTTTTAAAACACTCGTTCAATTCAATCTCTTCTTTCTTTCTCATCATGTTTCATTTCTTCAAAGAGTGTTTTGAAGCTTCATTCTTCATTGTCAAAGATAACAACTCATTTGTTGAAATCATAACATCTTCTATGATTATGAAAGCTTTAAAGAAACAATGCAAAGAGCTGAAAGCTAAACTACAAGCTAAAGAAATTATCTTATCATCATCAATTTACTCTGAGCATTCTAGATTTCAAAAAATACTTGATTCTTCATTGTTCATTGATGAAAAAAACTCTATCTGAAAGAATTGATATGAAAAAGTTCAGAATAAGCTGAAAATCAACGTTGATCTTTTTTCAAGTGAATGAGTCAAGCTGAGCTATGTACATTTCAGATTATTTGATGATGCAGCTGAAATCACTCAGTTAAGATGTAAATGTGACTGTTTCAACTTATACAAGATCATTAATGAGCTTTTGAAAAAGTTATCTCAGTTGTTTGATGATTCAAATAAAGAAGTCAACTTTTGTAAAAATTACTACAACTTGATTCAAGAACAGAAGAAATTCAGCAAGTTTTATACTTAATTTCAATGATTATTCTTTTATCTAGATTATCAAGAAAAACAGCTGATCATTGATTTAAAGAATAAAATAAACTCTCAACTTTAATTCACTTAAGTAACTCAATTGATTCAACTCAATACTCTGAAAGAAATTCATTTCTATCTCATTCAATTGAATAATGATCAACAATTTATTCAAGAGATCAAGAATAAAGAAGCAATGATCAAAGTTAAAACAATTAAACAAATCATTTTCGTTGAAGAATCAGTCAAAGCTACTCGTAGAATCATAGAAATGAAGATGACTAATCAATCAAAATTACGTGATGCTGTTTTGACTAACGTCAAAGAAAATGACTTACTAATTGAAAACTGCTTTCTATGTCATAAGTCTGATTATACTTCTAAAAAATGCTTGAATAAATCTTTCAGAATTAATGCATTAAATGATGAGTTTGATCATTCTTTGAACTTCAATTCAGAGTCTGATTCAAAAAACTAGTCATTTCTTTCAGAATCATTAAAGAGATAAAGATCATTTCTTTGTGCAATTTAATCGACGAAATTTCATCTATCAAAGAGAATTACTTCGAAAAGTCATTTCTAGTTGATGTCACTTTATTTTTGCAAGACGAATTCTTCAAGCTACAATCTTTGATAGATAGTGACTTGATGATTTTCATCTTGATTCATACAAAGCTAGTCAATCAAATATGTTAGAAGCTCAAAATTCAACTCATATGATTATGTTATGATTTTAGCTACGCATCTATGTTGATAGCTATGTTGATGACTATGTTGATGACTATGTTTCTGACTATCGTCGATTACTCATCACTAGACTATCAAGTTGTTTCAAAGTCAACTTTATTCAAAATTAGCTTATGTTCTTTTGAGTCATATAGATAGTCAATTCTTCTCTTCTAGATACTTTTCTTTCTTAGCATTTATATACTCGTTACATTACACTCATATGACTCGCTCTATGCTGATTTCTAACAGACTAGCTAAAGAGAAGTTAATAAGAGAATATGATGAAAAGCTGACAAAGAAGATCATTATTCATAAAATTCTATTCAATCTCACAGTCAAAAGTTATAAGAAATTGACTATTTCAATGTTAATAACTGATATAAATCATCATGACATCATATTAGAAAAGCTCTGAATGAATAAAAATGAAATACTACTAGATATGCAAAACGATGTCATCATTTTTTTGAATCAATTAAAAGCTTTTATTTCTGTTTTTTTGATGTCAGTCAGAACTTCATACTCAAAATGATCACGATCATCAAATTCTTCTATCAATTCAATCTTCAAAGTGCTTCAATGACTCACTTTTACTGCTTCAAAAAAGAACTTTTCTATGTTCAGTATGAGAATTGCATCTTTTCATGCATTGATTAAATGATCAAAGAAGAATCGCATCGAGATTTTCGTTATGTCAATCAAAGATATTGATAAAGAAATAGTTTACAACACTCAATGCAAACTAAATATTCTAGACGTCACTTTCATTAATGCATCAGCTCAAAATCTAGAAGACATTAAAGTCAAGCTATCTTTGAAATATCAGAATTTTCTCAACATGTTTGATTGAGTTCAAGTCAATAAGCTATCATCTCATCGTTCATATGATCATAAGATAGAACTCACTAACAATGTTACTTCTTTTAGATGTTGAGCTTATTGAATATCACTTTACAAGCTTCAGAAGATCAAAGAATATCTGAATGAAAATCTGTCAAAGAGTTTTATTACTTCTAGCAAGATTTCATATTTCTCACTTATTTTATTCACTCTGAAAATCAATGATGATTTTCGCTTTTGCATTAACTATCAAAAGCTTAATGTTATTATCAAAAGAAATCACTACTCTTTATTGCTCATAAATAAGATGATTGACAAAATCATTAACTGCAAGCATCTGACTCAACTGAATATAATTTTCGCTTTTAACAAACTTTGTATGCATCTTGATAGTGAAAACTATACGATCTTTATTATCGCTTTAAAAGCATACAAATCAAAGATTCTATCATTTGAATTAACAAATGATTCAATCTTGTTTCAGCAATATATGAATGATGTTTTATAAAACTTTCTAAATGACTTTTGTTAAGCTTATTTAGACGACATTCTCATATACAGCAAGACTCAAAAGAAGCATAAATAACATGTTAAGATGATACTAGATCATTTATGAGACGCTGATCTGCAGATAGATATTTGAAAGTGCAAATTCAATATAGAAAAAACAGTCTTCTTAAAAATCATAGTATCAGAACAAGATCTTTGCATGAACTTTATCAAAGTGAAAGCTATATTAAATTGAGTTACATTTACTAATTTAAAAGAGATACAAGATTTTATTGACTTCATCAATTTCTATTAATGTTTCATCAAGAACTTTTTGAAACTAGTCAAGTTGTTCACTCAGTTGATTCAAAAAAACACATTTTTTGTTTAAAACAAAGTCTGCGTCAAAGTCTTTGACAATCTGAAGAAGCAGATTAGCTCGATCTCAGTTCTACGTCATTTTGATGTCAAACATCAAGCTATTTTGAAAATCAATGCATTCAACTATGTAAAAGACGACATACTATCTCAATATGATGACAAGAATGTGCTTCACTCAATAGTCTTTTATAGCAAGAGCATGATTTCAGCTGAATGCAATTATCACATCTATGATAAGAAATTGCTAACTATCATTTAATGCTTTGAACACTGATGATTCAAACTAGAAGATACTGAGCTATTTATTCAGATGTTTATTAATCATCAGACTTTGAAGATTTTTATGAAAAATAAACAGCTAACTCAATGACAAGCAAACTATCTGAATATTTTATTGAAGTTTAACTTTCAGATTATCTTTCAATCAGACAAAATAAACATCAAAGTCAATGCTTTAACTAAAATGTCAATGATTGATAGTTCTGAATCAGTTAAAGATATAAATGATTGTTTTCAGACTATACTGATTTCAAATTGAATAAACGTTTTATTGATTGAGTTTGAAATTGAATCTGAATATGAGATCAATCTCTATCAACATGTACATTTAGTTAATCAGAAGAATGAACTATGCAATGAGTATCAACAAGCTATGAACAAAGATGAACTGAAGCTTCATGACATGAAGTTAAAGAACTGTCAAATCATTGACAACGTTTTATTCAAAAAGAGTCTACTATGAATGTCAAAACAAATGCATACAAAATTGCTTTAAAAGATTCATGATTAATTATCAATTTTACACTCTGACATTAAATGAATGATTGATTTAGTTCAACGCTTCTACTATTGATCAGATCATTAAGTAACTATTCAACAATACATTTGAAACTGTCATGTTTATCAGCGAAGCAAAGCATCTCAAGATGATACAAATGATTTGCTTCAATCTTTATTGATTTTTCAGTAATGTTAACAAGATATAGTTATGAACTTCATCATTAAGTTATCTTTATTAAAAAACTATAACGTCATTTGCATGATCATATGTCATCTCTTCAAAGAACGTCACTATGTTCTCTGTCATTGAGAAGACAATGATATCTCAATTGAAGAAACAGTATGAATCATGCTATGAAACGTTTATCAACTTCATGATTTATTCAGTTCTATCATTTCAAATAGAGATTTTCAGTTTATATCAATCATATGATAAAGTCTTTGTAAATGACTGAAGATCAAAGTCAATTTATTAACAGTTTATCATTCAGAGATTGATGATCAGTTGAAACAAGTTAATCAAGATGTTGAATGTAAACTTCAAATTTACTGTAATTACATGCAGAATGACTGAGCTAAATGACTTTCAATGATGAAATTGTTACGAGCGTATCAAGACTGATTAGAACTAGTCAATGATCTAGTCGAGATCTGATCTAGATTTGACTCAGATTTGACTCAGATATGACTCAACACTCTTTTTCTTTCTCAACATCTTGTTCATCTACATCATCTTCTTTTCATGTTACAAACACATTTCTTTCAAATCTAGCGCAATCTCTGAACATTACATAAATAGAAGCTTTTGTATCAATCTTCTTCTGTATTCTTAATATTCAGTTATAGTTATCTTTAAAGATCAAACACTATCAACTCTGATCTTCATTGATTGTATCATCTAGACATGATTCTGACATTATATTAAGAATTCGTTAATCACACGATACTGATCTCATTATTCATTCAACATACTCGTTTGTTGAAATCATATCAATGATCACTCAATCTAAGAAGCTCAGAGCTGATATGTATGTAATTGTTATTTAGAGATAGTAATAACAGAACATTAAATGTACAGAAGAGAAAAGAAAACAGACTCTTCTAATATACTCAATGATCTTCGACTGCGCTAAACTCAATTGATAAATGTGATGAAGAGAATGAAGACAAAGAAGTGAAGAGAAAAGATGACGAGATAGATGAAGAGATAGATGACGAAGTAATTATGAGAGCGCGCAATGCGAAACTCAACTAGACTTAGCATCATGACTGACTTTATAAAGTTAGAACTAGTGCTGATCGAGTCGAGCACGTTCATAACATTATTCTTTCTCTTTGAACATTCATGTTTGCATGAATAGAAAAGAAAATAAAAGCAAAAAACAATTCATTGACTCATTGATTTAGTCAAGCAACTCATCGCTTTTCAATTTAGTGCGACTTATTCAAGTATAGCTTGTGAAATTCGTTCAGAACTTCTTTCGAGTCATTGAATTTCTCTTTATCTGCATAGTATCATTCGTTATCGCGATCTAGTTCATTTCATTTGATCTTGTATTGTAATCGATCTTTATATCGTCTGAAATTCAGTATATCTTCTATCTTTCAGTGCTTCTCATTCTCAATGACTAGAGATTTAGAGAGCTTCGCATGTTGACTTGATAGAGAATCATTGAGATAGAGTTGCAGAATCTTTAGACTGAACATTGAATGTATATGTCTCATGCTTGTAGATAGCTGAAGACGATAGAAGATTTCAACTTTGACTGTAATAGAATAGAATTCAAGTTGCTTGTCTTCTAGATCTTTGCATGATTTAGTCGTTTTTATGTTTTCAAAGACTAATCAGACTTGATCATCTACTTCATAGATGACATCTCTTCTATGTTTGTTCATCTGAGCTTTAATGATCTGCTTGATCTTTTCTAGTTGTTGTCGATCGAAGATCAGAAGCTTCTTCATTCAAATGACTATGTCGTCGATCTTTCTAGTCTCAATACGTTGATGAATGATTTCATAATCAGTTGTATCTGAATTGAAACTCATTCGAGAATGAAAGTCTTTATTGAAGTAGAAAAAACTCATTGCAATGACTGAGAAGATGTTAGAATTGTCACTGAACTCAATCATTGATAGTCATTTAACTCAGTCATTCTGCATGTAATTGCAGTAGATTCGAAGTTCGCGTTCAACATTCTGATTGACTCGTTTCGATTGTTCATCAGTTTCTGAGTGATAAATTGTAGATAGATTGATCTTGATCTTTAGTCATTTGCATAGACTTTGTCACATGATTGATATGAACTGAGAATCTCGATTCGAAACGATAGAACTAGATAGCTCATGAAGTCGATAGACGTTTCACAGCATGATTCATATCGTTTCTTTGATTGAGATGTTCTCATCGTCTCAATGACAGAGAACATAGTGACGATCTTTGAAAAGATGACATATGATGATGCAAATAGCATTATAGTCTTCAGATAGAGATAATTCAGTGATGAAGTTCATAGCTATGTCTTGTCAGCGCTGTTGAAGAATAGATAGAGACTGAAGAAGATCATTTGTATCATTTCTGAGAGTCTTGCTTCGTTGACAGACATGACAGTTTTGAATGTATTGTCTAATAGTTGCTCGATGATCTGATCAATAGTAAAATCATTGAACTAGATCAATTGTTCATCTTATGTCGAAGTGTGAGATTGATCATTGATCATGAATTTTCTGCAGTAACTCGATATAAAGTTTCTTCGAAACTCATAGTAGACTCTTTTTGAATAGAACATCATTCACGATCTGACAGTTCTTTAGCTTGATTTCATGCAGAATCAGCTCATCTTTGACTATGACTTGTCAATACTCGATGCATAGCTCATCAATTTAATTGACTAGACGTATGCATTGATAGAGATTAGTCTCATATTGAGATGTGCTGAATATGAGTAGAACATCAAGTTTGCTTAAAACAACGTTTATTCTATTCGAGATCAATATGATCTGAAAACGTTCATCACGACTCAATTCGAATTCAGAACTATCGATCACAGTCATTCTGATCAGAGCATCGACTTTGTCATTCATTTTATCTGATCGAAAGATGATTTGAAAGTTAAACTTCGATAATATATTCAGATAATTCACTTGTCATTTGATCAGCTGTTTGTTTTTCATAAAAGTCTTCAGAGCTTGATGATTCGTAAACATCTGAATAGATAGTTTGATAGTCTTAAGCTTGAATCATCAGTGTTCAAAACATTGAATGATGACTAGCAATTTCTTGTCATAGATGTGATAGTTGCACTCAGCTGAAATCATGCTTTTGCTGTAGAAAGTCATCGAATGAAGCACATTTTCATCATCATACTGAGACAGAATGTCACTCTTCACATAGTTGAATGCATCTGTTTTCAAAATAGTCTGACGTTTGACATCGAAATGACGTAGAACTGAAGTCGAACTGATCTGTTTCTTTAGATTAGTAAAGACTTCAGCACAGACTTCGTTTCATACGAAAGACGTGTCTTTTCGAGTCAGCTGAGTGAACGACTTGACTAGTTTCGAAAAGTTCTTTATGAAACGTCTGTAGAAGTTGACGAAGTCTACAAAGCTCTGCATCTCTTTCAGATTGATAGATGTAGCTCAATTAACTATGACTTTCACCTTGATAGAATTCATACGAAGATCTTGTTCTGATACAATGATCTCTAAAAAGACTGTTTCTTCAACATCGAACTTGCATTTTTGAATGTCTATCTGTAGATCAGCGTCTCGTAAGCGATCTAGTATCAATCTGACATGTTGTCTATGCTTCTTTTGAGTCTTGCTGTAGATGAGAATGTCATCTAAATAAGCTTGGCAGAAGTCATTTAGAAAGTCTCATAGAACATCATTCATATATTGCTGAAAAGAGGTCGAATCATTAGTTAATTCAAATGATAACATCTTGAATTTGTAGACTTCTAAAGCGATAATGAACGTTGTATAGTTCTCGCTATCGAGATGCATACGTAGCTTGTTGAAGATCGAAATGATATTCAATCGAGTTAAATGCTTGCAGTCAATGATCTTGTCAATCATCTCATCTATGAGCGATAAAGAGTAGCGATTTCTTTTGATAATGACATTGAGCTTTCGATAGTCAATATAGAAACGTAGATCATCATTTGCTTTTAGAATGAACAGAACTGATGATGAGTATGAGATCTGACTAAAAATGATATAGTTCTTTGAAAGATTCTCGTTCAGATATTCTTTGATCTTAATAAGCTTGACAGATGACATTTGATATGCTCAGCATCTAGAAGAAATTGCATCGTTAGTGAGCTCTATCTTGTGATCATAAGAACAATGAGAAGATAGCTTATTGATCTGAGCTCGATCAAAGACGTTTAAATAATCTAAATATTTCGAAGATAGCTTGATCTTAATGTCTTCTATGTTCTGAGCAGAGACATCGATGATAGAAGAAGCGACGTTTAAAGCGTTCAGCTCGCATTGAATGTTATAAGCGATTTCTCGATTGATATCTTTCATTGACATAGCAAACACTTCAGTTTTAGTCTTCTTTGACTTCTTTAGTAGTGAATGAAAAGATGCGACAGCGATGCTGAACATAGAAAAGTTCTTTTTCTGAGTCATCATAGCTGATCATTGAAGCACTTTGAGAGCTGAATTGATGAAAGATGAAGATGAACGAGATCAATTTGACTGTTTAGCTTTAGTTGAAACAGATAAGATCGAAATGAGCTTATTTAATCAATTCAAAAAAACGATCTCATCATGTTGCATATCTAATAATAGATCGTTTTTATTCATTCACGACTTTTCTAGTATGATTTCGTGATGATCAATATCAGCTATTAACATTGAAACAGTCAGCTCTTTATGATCTTCAATGATCAGATTCAATAAGATCTTATGAGTAATGATCTTCTTTGTCAGCTTGTCATCATATTCTCATATAAGCTTCTCTTTTATCAGTGAAATTGATTGAATTTTGAGCTTCTGACATATCTGATCAACTAGCTTGATGTGAACTAGAACGTAGATTGCAAAGTCACTATCTATCAGAGATTGAAGTCGATAGAACTGATCTTGTGAAGACAGCGTTGCATCAATTAGAAAAGACTTGTCGAAGTAGTTCTCTTCGATAGATGAAACTTCGTCGACTAAATTGCACAAAGATATGATCTTCACTTCTTCAATGACTTTGAAAGAGCTGACTAGTTTTTTGATTTCAAGTTTGAGCTTGAAGAATGATCAAATTCATCATTTAATGCATTAATATGAAGTCTATTCAAGCACTCTTTGAAAATATGATCTGACTTATGACATATGAAGCAGTTTTTGATTAGTAGATCGTTTTTCTTGACGCTAGTATCTTTGACGCTAGCTCAAACTGAGTCTCACGATTTTGATGTATCAATCATCTTTGTTGATTCAATTTTATGAGTAGTGACTCTGACTGATTTCAAGACAAGTTGAGCTTTTGCAGATGATTCTTTATTCTTCTGCTTCTTCATGACTCGTACTTCATTGTCAAAATGAATGAGAAATGATTGAATCTTCTGAATGAAGCGAAGCTCTGATTGATTTGCTCAGATCAATCGAAGTCGAGAATTGATCTTCTTCTTCAGATCAGAAAGCAGTTGCTTATCATTGTATTTCAGATAGATGAATAATTGCTGAAATTCAGCAAAGAACTCGCTGAATTTCTTGATTCTCTGAGTCAGTTCTTTGTATTCTCTACAAACATTCTCTTCTTTATTTGAATCATCAAACATATTGACTAGCTCTTTCAGAACTTCTTTGATCGTCTTGTAGAGATTGATGCTATCAGAATTACATCGAGCTTGAGTGACTTTAGCTGCTGAATCGACTAAGCGAGAAAATACATAGCTCAGCTTGAATTGTTCATTTGAAAAGAAGTCAGCGTTAATTGACAGCTTGTCTTTGATCTTTTCATATCAGTTTTTTCAGATAGACTCTTTATCATCAGAAAAGAGTGAAGAATCAGATATTTTTTGAGTTCTAGAACGTTCAGAGAAGATGAACAGCGTTGATTCAGATGTAAATTCTCTAGCTTGTTGTAGTAGTTTAGCTTTCAACTCTTTCATGCATGTCTGTAAGACTTCTATAATCTGAGAGAATGATGATTTCATTGTTGTAGAAGATGTTGTTTCGATGAAAGAAAAAATAGATTCGTTATTGATTGAAGAATTGAAGAGTTCGTTAACTTTGAAAGCGTTGAATGAAGAAGCTTCGAAAAAACGAGCTTGAAAATCTTTAAAACACTCTTCGATAGCTCGTTTAGACATGAGATAATAGAAGAATAAACAGATCGAGCGAAGAGTGACACTCGACAGTAGATAGTTAGACGAATGAGATGAGATTTGAGTGATTATTTAGCAATCAGCGAAGATTCTTTATCGCTAGTTCTATTAATTTGATTGAGCAGTGCATACTGAATGAGCTGAAGCTTTCTAGCAATCTAAATCAACTGCTACAAGCTGTTTGATTCTATAGACTTTCTGATGTCTGTTCTGTCTAGCTGTGTTTTGCGTAGATCATCAGATAAACGAATTTCTTTAGACTCGATTCATCTGACGAGTATGTTGAATGAGTAATAGTTATTTGTATCGTAAGATAAACGAACACTTAATGTAATGTTGAAATCGTATCAATGATCATTCAATCTAAGAAGCTCAGAACTGATATGTATGTAATTGTTATTTAAAGATAGTAATAACAGAACATTAAGTGTACAGAAGAGAAGAGAAAACAGACTCTTCTAATATACTCAATGATCTTCGACTGCGCTAAACTCAATTGATAAATGTGATGAAGAGAATGAAGGCAAAGAAGTGAAGAAAAAAGATGACGAGATAGATGAAGAAATAAATGACGAAGTAGTTATGAGAACGCGCGATGCGAAACTCAACTAAACTTAGCATCATGACTGACTCTATAGAATTAGAACTAGTGTTGATCGAGTCGAGCATGTTCATAACATCGTCTAGACAGAACGAGTTTAAAGAAATTCATTTATCTGATGATCGATGACAATCGAAAGACAGAACAACACTAGAAGATTGAATAAAATCAACGACGAGACTGTTTGAATTGCTAGACTACTTATCACTCATTAAGTATGCAAAGTTCATTCAATTACAAGAATCACGATAAAGAATCTTTGTGAATTGCTCAAGAATCAAATCGATCGATAGATTCAACAATAAAGAATCTTCGTTGTTTGCTAGAGAATCAATCAAATCACTCAATAAACAAATCTCATCTTCTTTGTTGAAGATTGAATCTCATCTCATACGTCTTTCTTCTTCAATCGTCGAGCATCGTCATTCGTTCGATCTCTCTTTTCAAACAAATCTCATCATGTCTAGTCATTCATTTATTGAAGAGCATTCTGAGAAATTTCGAACTCATTTCTCTCAAATCTCTGATGCTGATTCATCGAAATCACGAACGAAATCATCAAGTGCTGCGTCATTCATTCATGAAGATGACGAATCATTTGCTGAAACGATAATAATTCTCGTGTTCTACGAAATCTGAAAGACTCGAAGTCTAGCTCTTGATAAAGAAACAGATTGACTCTACGAGTTAGATAAACAACAAGAAGACGAAATCAAAGAGTTGAAGACAAGACTTCAAACTAAAGAAAACACTTCTTCTGATTTCATCTACTCTGAGCGTTCTAGATCTCAAAAAATACCTGATTCTTCGCTGTTTACTGATGAAAAGAATTCTACTTGAAAGAACTGATACGAAAAAATTCAGAATAAACTAGAGATCAACGTCGATCTCTTTTCTAATGAACGAGTCAAATTGAGCTATGTACATTCTAGATTATTTGATGACGCAGCAGAGATCACTCAAGCTAGATGCAAACGTGATTGTGTCAATCTTTATAGAATTGTCGAAGATCTTTTGAAAAAGCTAGCTCAGTTGTTCAATGACTCGAATAAGAAAGTCAACTTTCATAGAGAATACTACAACTTGATTCAAGAATCAAAGAAATTCAATGAGTTTTATACTCAGTTTCAACGACTATCTTTCTATCTAGACTATCACGAAAAGCAACTGATCATCGATCTGAAAGATAAAATACATTCTCGTCTTCGATTCGTTTGAGTAGATCAACTAGTTCAATCTGATTCTTTAAAAGAAATTCGTTTCTATCTGATTCATTTGAATAATGATCAGCGAGTCATTCAAGAGATCAAGAACAAGCTCAAACGCGTCAACGACGTTTCAAAGACTATCTTTCATAGAGCGATTGTTGTCACTCAATCAGTCGATCACTCGAAGTCTGATCATCTAAAGTCGCGCGACGCAATTTTAACTAACGTCAAAGAAGCAGACATTCTAGTCGAAAGCTGTTTTGTATGTCATAAATCAGATCATAGCTCTAAGAAGTGTCTTGATCGACCTACTAGAATCAGTGCAGTGAACAAAGAATATGATCGCTTCGATTTTGATTTGAATTTCAATTCAAAAAACTAGTCATCTCTTCAAAAGTCATCAAAGAAGTAGAGATTATATCTTTGTGCAAACTAGATGAAATTCTATCGAAAGAGAATTACTTTGAAAAGTCGTTTTTAATTGACACTCATCTCATCTTTCAGAAACGATCTTTCAGTCTTCGTTCTCTAATAGACAGTGATTCAGTCGTCTACACGATCATACATTTCAATCTAGTCGATAAAGTATGCGAGAAACTGAAAATTCAATCTATATCACTGACAAAAGAGAAGCTAATAAGAGATTATGATGAAAAGATATCTAAGAAGACAATCACTCATAAAATTCTACTCAATCTCATCATCGAAAGTCATAAGAAATTGACTGTATCAATGTTGATAGCTGATATCGATCATCATGAAGTCATATTGAGTAAGCTCTGAATGAATAAAAACGAAATATTACTGAATATGCAAAACGACGTCATTGTTTTTTTGAATCAATTGAATACTTCTATTTCGATTTTTTCGATCTCGCTCAATTCAAAGCATTCAAGTTGATCACGATCAACTTCGCTCTCTTCAATCACTTAAACTAAGATCTCTACGATGCTCAAATGATTCATTTCAATCACTGCTCAGAAAGAGTCATTCTCGATTCAAAGCATAGACGTCGCTTCGTTCAAAACACTGTTGAATCATTCAAAGAAGAACAAGATCAAAGTCTTTGCTCTATTCATGATGAACATCAATAAAGAAATCGCGTACAATACTCAGTGCAATTTGAACACTCTAAACATCTCTTCAATCAATGAAATGACTCAGAATTTAAAAGACATTAAAGCAAAGCTGCTTTTGAAATATCACGAGTTTCTAGATGTTTTTGATCGAGTTCAATTGAATAAACTACTCTCTCATTGCTTCTACGATCATAAAATCGAGCTCACTAGTGATTTAATGCTCTCTCGCTGTCGAGCATATTGAATGTTCTCTGTCAAACTTCTGAAAGTAAAGAAGTATCTGAACGAGAATCTGTCAAAGAAATTCATCACTTTCAGTCAGACTCTCTATTTCTCTTCAATTCTATTCGTTCTCAAAGCAAATGAAGATCTTTGATTCTGTGTAAACTATTGAAAGCTAAATGTCATTTTCAAAAGAAATAAATATTCTCTATCGTTGATAGACGAGATCATTGATAAAATAGTGAGTTGCAAGCATTTAACTAGATTGAACATCATATCAGCGTTCAACAAACTTCAAATGCATTTCGATAACGAGAATTACATCACTTTTATCACTGCTTTAGAAGCATATAAATATAAGATGCTATCATTTGAACTGATTAACAAATCGATCTTCTTTCAGCAATATATGAATGATGTTCTATGAAACTTTCTGAACGACTTTTGTCAAGTCTATCTAGATGACATTCTCATCTATAGCAAAATGAGAAAGAAACATAGAGATCACGTCAAACTAGTATTGAAACGACTACGCGAAGCTGAACTGCAGATGAATATTCGAAAGTGCAAATTCAATATAGAAAAGACTGTCTTTCTAGAAGTCATTGTATCTGAACTAGATCTTCGTATGAATCTCAGCAAGATGACAGTCATAATCAGCTGAATCACTTCGATCAATCTAAAAGAAATTCAGAGCTTCGTGAGATTTGTTAACTTCTATCGTTGTTTCATTAAGAACTTCTCGAAGCTAGTCAAATCATTCACTCAGTTGACTAGAAAGAACACGTCTTTTGTTTAAAATGAGATCTGTGTTCAAGCTTTTGACAATCTAAAGAAACAAGTCAGCTCAGTCTCAGTACTTCGTCACTTCGATCTCAAATGACAAGCTATTCTGAAGATCGATGCTTTGAACTATGTAAAAGATGAAATACTATCTCAGTACGATGACGAGAAAGTTCTTCATTCGATGACTTTCTACAGCAAAAGCATGATCTTCGCTGAAATCAATTATCACATCTATGATAAGAAACTGCTAGTCATTATTCGATGCTTCGAACACTGACGACTTGAGCTGAAATGCACTGAACTACTCATTCAGATGTTCATCGATCATCAGACTTTGAAGATCTTCATGAAAAACAAACAGTTGAGTCGATGACAAGTCAACTATCTGAACATTCTATCGAAGTTCAACTTTCAGATCATCTTTAGATCAGGCAAAATAAACACTAAAGTCAATGCTTTAATCAGAATGTCTCTAGCGAACGTCTCTGAATCAGCTCAGCGTCTTGAAGATCGTTTTCAGACTATTCTGACCCTCGATAGAGTCGATGTTCTATCTGTTGAATCGAAAGCAAATCTCTATCAACGAGTATGTATGATCAATCAAACAGATGAGCTCTGCAGTGAATATAGACAAGCTATGAACGAGAACAAACTCAAATTTCATATCACTAAACTGAAGAACTGCGAAATCATTGACGACGTTCTATTTAGAAAAGATCTACTGTGAATCTCTGAGAACATGCACATGAAATTACTACAAGAAGTGCATGATCAATCTTCAATCTCTCATCTCGACAATAAATGAATCATCGATTTAGTTCAGCGTTTCTACTATTGATCAGATCATCGAGCTACTATTTAATGATACATTTGAAACTGTCATGCTTGTCAGCGAAGCAAAGTCTCTAGAGATAGCATCAATGAACTTCATCATTCTCTTTCGATTTCACAGAAATGCTGAAAAGATATAGCTATGAACTTCATCACTGAACTATCTCTGTCAGAAGACTATAACGTCATTTGCACAATCATATGTCATCTCATCAAAGAACGTCATTATGTTTTCTGTCATTGAGAAGACGATGACATCTCAGTTGAAGAAACGGTTTGAATCATGCTATGAAACGTCTATTGACTGCATGATCTACTCAGTTCTATTGTTTCGAACAAAGACTTTCAATTCATATCAACTATGTGAAAAAGTCTTTGCAAGCAACTGAGAATCACAGCTAGTCTATTCACAGTCTATCATTCTGAGATCAACGATCAATCGAAACGAGTCAATCAGAACGTTGAACGCGAACTTAGAATCTACTGCAATTACATGCAGAACGACTGAGTCAAATGAATATCTATGATGAAATTTAACGACAATTTCAATATCTTCTCGATCACTTTAATGATTTTCTTCTACTTCAATAAAGAATTTCACTCTTGAATGAGTTTCAATTCAGATACAACTGACTACAAAACAACTCGTGAATGACTTGAAGCTAGAAAAGCAGATGATATTATCATTTGAATGAAAGAGCTATTGAGCTTCGATCATCAACAATTGAGAAAGACGAAGCTGATCATTGAAGTTCAGATCAATAAACATAGACGAGACGTCACATATGAAGTAGATAACTGAGTTTGACTATCTTTCAGAAACGTCAAGACAACGAGACTCTGCAAAGATTTGAAAGATAAACAGCTAAATCTCTATCAAATCACTGCTAAAATAAATATCTTCTATCATCTTCATTTATCAATCAGCATGAAGCATCTGCATTCGATATTCAGCTCGAAGCTACTATGATCGTATTCAGAAGATTCTCTATCAGAACAACATTCAGAATCATTCAGATCAATCACTATTGAAGATGATGAACACTGAAAGATAGACAATATATTGAACTTCAGATGCTATCGAGATCGAATACAGTACAAAGTCAAATGAAAAGATCTAGATAGAAACAACGAATGATACTATGTTGATAAAGAAGAATTCAATGACTCAGAGAAAGTTTTGAACGAATTTCATAAGCTATATTCAAGCAAATCGCGCTAAATATCGAAATAACTATCAACAAAAGTGAGCAAAGAAACTACATTCATATGAACATGAATTTTCGAAAAGAGAAATAATGTTACAAGCGTATCAAGATTGATTAGAACTAGTCAACAATCTAATTGAGATCTGATCTAGATCTGACTCAGATTTGACTCAGATATTGTTAGAGATCAATCTAGAGCAAGTCATAGAAATGTCATTTAACTAATAGATAAATGCTAAGAAAGAAAAGTATCTACAGAAAAGAACTCGATTCTTATATGTGTGTTTCTCAGTTCTGTGCTAGACTCGATTAGAATGAAATCAGGTGAAGATTAGACGAAGAATAGACGAAGACTAGAATCGTAACATTATTTTCTTCTTTTGACTATTCATGTTCGCATGAATGTTGTTTCTTAGTGCGCTTTTCTTGAATATTTGATATGAAAGTCGTCAATCATCTCTTGAGCGTTCATAAATTCGTCGTCGTCAGCGTTATATCAGTTGAGATCATTGTCATAGCTCTTTCATTTGACTCGATATTGAAGTCGTCTTCTATAACGTCGAAAGTTCAGTATATCATCGATTTTTCATTCGTCTTCATCGTTTATCACTATTGACTTCGAAGATTCATTCTTTTGATCAGACAGAGAATCATTGATGACAGAATGAAGAAGCTCTGAATGAAATACATCATGTATATGCATAGTCTCTGATAGTTTCAACTTATAGAATGAGTCAACAGACTCAGTGATCTGAAATGAATTGAGCATCTTGTCATTCAATTTTTTGAAAGATCTCGCTGTAACGATGTTTCGTTCATTCAGAAACATCTTTGATTCGATCTTGTAATTGATCTTCTTTCTATGCTTATTAGCTTGATTCATCATTTGTTCTCGTGTTTTGATCAGAGCTTCACGAGCGAAGATCAAAGTCTTGTTCATTTGTTCAGATATATTCTTGACTCGATTGATCTGCAAGCGTTCGCGAATGCTTTCATACTCGATGATGTCAGAGTCGAAGCTCATATGAGAATGAAAGCTCTTGTTCATGAAGAAGAAGATCAAGAAGATGACTGATGACAAGACGTTATTGTTGACAAACTCAATCATGAGTAGTCACTTAAATCAGTCGTTTTGCATATATGAACAGAAGAATCAAAGATATCGCTTGACGTTCTGATTGACTCGTTCGCTTTGATCATCGATCTGAGAATGATAGACGATGAACAATCGAAGAAAAATGCTCAGTCGTTTGCAAAGAAACTTTCATAGTATAGAGATGAATTGCGAATCTCGATCAGATACTATGAAGCTTGATAGATCATGAGTTCAATATATTCATTGAATCAGCATTTCAGCTGTCTTTTCAGCTGTGATATCTTCATCATCAGTAATGCAAAAGATATAATGTCTTTCTTTTGACAATCTGCAGATGACAGTCAGAATAGCGTTGTAATCATACGAATCAAATAAATCAATAATGAAGTTCATTGCTATGTCTTGTCATCGCTGTTCAGATATAGATAAAGATTGAAGCAAGTCATTTGATTTATCTCTTGATGTCTTTGAATGTTGACATACGTAGCAGTTTTGAATATATCGATCTATCGTTTTTCGCATAGAAGATCAATAGTAATTTCGCTTTATGATCTTCACTGTTCTAAGAATTTCAGAATGATCAATCGACGATTGATCGTGTATCTCACGAATCAGATTCATTTGTAGAAGCTCGTTGAACGAAACTCATAGCTGACTATCATGATACAAGATTTCATTCTGAGTTCAACAATTTTTTAATTTGATATCTTCATATTGTGTCTCGTCTCTTGCTATTGCTTCGCGAAGTAGCGTACAATTCTCATCGATTTCATTAGTCTCAAGAATCTGTTTATAGATTGATTGATCATTATTCTTCTTTAGATCAGCGATCTTCATTCAATTTGATGTCAGAATAGTAGTTCTTTGATATCAAACACGTTCATCGTTGAGATTTCTAGACACGAAGTCAGCTCAACGAATTAATGCATCGATCTTAATGTTCTGTTTGTCAGATCGATACATTATCTTGAAGTTGAAGTCAGCTAACTTCTGAACTCAGCGCATCTGATGTCTGCTCAGCTCTTTATCTTTCATCAATGAAGTGAGCGCTTGATGATCGATGAACATCTTGATAGAAATGTCAGTTAGCTTCAGTTTGAATCGTCAGTGTTCAAATGCTCAAATGATGATCAGAAGTTCTTTATCATATATCTTGTAATTGCATTCAGCAGAAGACATGTTCTTGCTATAGAAGACAATCAAATGTAGAACATCTTCATCATCATATTGAGACAGAACTTCATCGTTGACGTAGTTGAATGAGTTGATTTCAAGAATAGTCTCACGAGTTTGATCAAAGTGACGTAGTATAGAAGTCTCGATCATACATCTCTTCATATGATCGAAGATGATCTGACAGACTTCATTTCATTCAAATATGATCTTCTTTTGAGTGAGTTGAATCATTGAACGAACAATCTTAGAAAAGTTCTTGATGAAGCGTTGATAGAAGTTACAGAAGTCAATGAAGAATTGCATCTGAATGAGATTATTGAGTGTAGATCAATCAACGACTGCTTGCATCTTTCGTGAATTCATCTTAAGTTTCTTGATTGACATCAAAAGTTCTAAAAAGATGATTTTCTGAACATGAAACTTGCATTTATTGATGTCTATCTGTAGATCAGCTTCTCGTAGTCTATTCAGAATCAATCATACATGTTGCTTGTGTTTCTTCAAGATCTTGCTGTAGATGATAATGTCATCTAGATAGATCTGACAAAACTGATGTAGATATTCAAACAACACGTCGTTCATATAGTGTTGATAGAACGTCGATTCGTTGATTAATTCAAAGAGCATTACATGATATTTGTATGAGTTGAAGAAGATAATGAAGATAGTCAAATCTTTGCTATCTGAGTGCATGCGTAGCTTGTTGAACGCGACAATGATGTTCAATCGAGTCAGATACTTGCTTTCTTGTATACGAGCGAAAGTCTCGTCTATCAATAACAAAGAATAGCGATCTCGTTTGATCAAAGCATTGAGCTTTCTGTAATCGACGCAGAAACGCAAACTTTCGTCTTTCTTTTCAGCGAACAAGATGAGCGAGACGTATGATGCAAAGCTGAAGAAAATGAATTCTTTGTTCAGATGTTTGATCAGATACTTCTTTATCTTCTGAAGCTTGTGATTGAACATCTGATATAGTCTGCTTCGCGAAAGCATTTCTTCATCAATCAACTCAATTTTGTGATCATAGAAACGATGCAATGATAGTTGATCAATCATTGCTCGATCGAAGACATCTAGATAGTCGTGATATTCAGAGAGAAGCTTGATCTTGACTTGCTTGAGAGCTTCAGCGTGAGAAAGCTCATGCAGATTCACTTCTTCAGACTTGTTTTCGACTGTAGTTATGAGTCGATCGATTTTCAAGATGATAACAGCAAAGATCTTGACATCTGATCGTTTGACTAACATTTCATATGCAGCTGTCTCTATCTTGAATCTGTTGATTGAACTGAAAGTCGATTTCAGACTGAACATCGATTTAAAATTGACGCTAGGCAAAACTGCTTCAAGCGATTTTGACTGTTTGATCATTTTAATGAACTTCTCTTTTGACTGATCGAAAGAGAGTGATTTCTGACTGAGTTGAGAGATAACGAAAGTGAAGAATCTTCTCAGTATATGAGTAGAAGTCAAGCTCTTCTGTTTCGTGATTGTTCTATGACTTGAGAGTAGAACAATCGATTTCTGACTAGAAGTGAAATTCGAAAATTGAAGAAAATCGATTTGCATATCTATTACTAAATTGATTTTGTTCATTCATGTTTTTTTGAGAATCATTTGATGTTGATCTAATCAAGTGATCAACATAAAAGCTGTGTCAATCGTATGATCTTGAACAGTCAGATTCGAATAGATGACATGAGTAATGAGTTTCTTAGCATAATGATTGTCAAATTCTCGAATTGACTTCGCTTTGATCAAAGTCAGAGACTCGATTTGCAACTGATCACAAACAATCTGCGCGATCACTTCATCAATGAACGAATAGTCAGCAGCTTCAATGTCTATCAATGACTTCAATGAGTAACTAATTTCATTGCTAGAAAGTACACATTCAGTAATCAAAGATTCAGAAGCAAAAGAATCATCTGACATGCTCATCGTTGAAGAAATTAACACATCTTTCATCGCGTCTTTGATGAAAGTCTCTAGTTTTTTGTCTCGCTATCTTCAAAAGAAGACATTTTCTCATTCTTTTTATTCTTCGAAATGATGATTTCATGTAAATGAAGAGTGAAAGCTCAAGAAGCAGAAGTGTCAACTTTGTTCTGAGAACAGTTCTTTGACAAGTGACTTGAAGTCTTGCAGATATAGCAAACGATAGACGATCTGACTGACTCAGATGTAGAAAAGATAGTCGACTTGACATATTCAATTATCGAAGTCGTCACTGCTGACAGAGAAGTAGCGCGCTTTTCAGATGCAACGATGACTTTGACGATGATCATGCAACGTTCGCTTCGAAGCTGATAATTGACTCGCTGTCTATTATTCATACTCTGAAGAAAGCTCTTGAGACAATGTAGAATGATAAAATCTTTCGAGCAAATTGATAAAGCATTCTGCAAGCGATTGTTGATCTTATTCTGAAGATCGTTCATCAGAATGCAATCATCGTATTCTAGATAGCTGAATAGCTTCATAAAGTTGAAGTAGAAGACATTGAAAGACTTTTCTGCTTGTCTCAGAGCGTTGTACTTACGACGACACTTTCGATTTTTATTCTGATCATCGTATATTTCTTTCAGATGCTCAAATAGCTCGTAGATCGAGATGTAAGAATGCGAAGCGTCATGATGACGTCAAGCAAAGATATGCTCAGCAGCATCATCTTCTAGTCTAGATATCACATAGACAATACAGATATTCTCATTATCAAAGTGATCGACATTTGTCTGAAGCTTGTCGTTCATCTTGACTCTTCAGCTATTTCATGTTGATTCATCTTCGTCGATGAATACAGATGAGTTCAAAAACTTGAAAGACTTGTGATGATCATTATTGAATAAAGTGAACGACTCACATCGAGTATGATTCTCGATAGATTGACGAGGTAGAGATTCAGTAGACTGACGAGATCGAGACTGATTCGCTGAATGCAATACTTCTTTGAGTTTATTCTTGAGATTCAACATCTTCTCTTGATAGCGTTTGTTTGTCTCTTCTAGAGTGTCTATGATCATCTGTTTGATCTCTAGTTGATTCAATCTCTTGTCATGTTCGACTTGAACAACGATTCACTGCTCGTTCAGTTTCAAAGTCATGTCTCGTTGATCTCTTAGCTCGATCAACATCTTGATGATCTTGTTCAACTGATCATGAGTTCATTGACAAAGTTGTTGACTTGTGTTGATGTTTCATGAAATAGTGACATTCTGAGATTCAGCTGAAACATTGAAAGAAATAATGAAAACGCGTCTGCTAGCAGTGCTTCTAAGCAGACGAGCTGTTCGTGACTCGACTGATTCGAAGTCGCGTGTCATTGTGAGAAAGATAGATAAATAGATTTGATTGAGTGATTGATTTGATAAATTTGAGTAAATTTGAATGTGTGTTTTGATGAAAGTAATTCAAAGAATTTCTTGCGAATTTTCTGAATAGAAGTAGATTATTTCGTATCATCTACACGTCGATAGCAGAGTAGTTGATTAGCATTTATCTACTGTTAGAAATCGATCTAGAGCGAGTCATAGAGATGTCATTTAACTAATAAATAAATGCTAAGAAAGAAAAGTATCTACAGAAAAGAACTCGATTCTTATATGTGTATTTCTCAGCTCTGTGCTAGACTCGATTAGAATGAAATCAGACGAAGATTAGACGAAGAATAAACGAAGACTAGAATCATAACAGATATGACTCAACATTCTTTTTCTTTCTCAACATCTTGTTCATTTACATCATCTTCTTTTCGTGTTACAAACACATTTCTTTCGAGTCTAGCGCAGTCTCTGAACATTACATAAATAGAAGCTCTTGTATCAATCTTCTTCTGTATTCTTAATATTCAGTTATAGCTATTTCTAAAGATCAAGCACTATCAATTCTGATCTTCATTGATTGTATCATCTAGACACGATTCTGACAGAAATTCAGTGATAATTTCAATACATTCTCAACTATCTTGATGATCTTTTTCTACTTCAATAAAGACTTTCATCTTCAAATAAGTTTCAATTCAGATACAACTGATTACAAAACAACTCGTCAACGTATTGAAGCTAGAAAGATCAATGACATTGTCATTCAAATGAGTGAACTTCTTATTTTTGATCATCAACAATTGAAAAAGATTAAGCAGATCATTGAAGCTCAGATGAACAAGCATAAATGAGATATCATCTATGAAGTAAATGATCAAGTTTGATTAGTCTTTGAAAACATCAAAATTATTAAATCATGCAAAGATTTGAAAGATAAGCAGCTCAATCTTTATTCAATCACAGTCAAAGTTGAAATCTTCTATTGTTTTCAGCTATCTAGAAGCATGAAGCATATACATTCAATATTCAGTTCGAAGTGTCTATGATCTTCATCAAATGATTTTTTATTGAGACAACATTCTGAGTCTTCTAAATTGATGATTATTGAAGAGAATGAAAAGCACTGAAAAGTAGATGATATATTGAACTTCAGATGATATAAAGAAAGATTACAATACAAGATCAAATGAATCAAGATAAATCATGATGATGAATGATACTATGTTGATAAAGAGAAATTCAATGACTTGAAGAAAGTTCTGAATGAATTTCACAAGCTATACTCAAATAAGTTGCACTAAATTGAAAACATGATGAATTTTTTTTGCTTTTATTTCTTTTCTATTCATGCAAACATGAATGTTCAAAGAAAAAGATAATGTTATGAACATGTCTGAATCAATCAGAGTTTAGATCTAATTCTAATCAATTTGATTAAAACAAGTCATGATGCTATGTCTAGTTTGAATCTAGCGCACTTCTGTTGAATTCTTCAAGTCATTCTCAACACTTCTTTTCATTGTTCAGCACTTTCTTCATTTATTTCTTTCATCATTCTTTTAGATAAACACATCTGACATATTACATCATATCTGTATCGAGTCTAGCACAGTCTCAAGTCATTATTTATAAAAGAGCTTGCACTCTTTCTCTTCTGTATTCTTAATGTCTTGTTATAGTTATCTTTAAAGAGCAATACATACATATCAGCTTCGAGTTTCTTTGATTGAATAATCTAGACATGATCTCAACAGAGATGAGCTTGCAGATGATGAAGTCGAGAATTTAGATGAAGATTGAGTGAAAGAAACAATAAACTTTTGAGCTGACAATTGAGCGAATTTTCTAGTATCTTAAACAGACGAAGCAGATAAAATAAACGAAGCAGACGAAGATTTAAACAAGAATCAAAGAAAGAAAGCGATAAACTTTCAAGCTGACAATGAAATAAATTTTCAAGAAACAGTCAAAGCAGATGAAGTTGAATTAAATCATTCAGATCAAACAAGCTTTCAAGTCTGCTGTCAAGTCATTTCTTGCTTGCACATTCAATGCATTTCATTCAAATCATCATCATCATTGAGTAGCTTTGAATGATCAGTTTCTTCTTGAGCTATCTGTTTAACTTAAGCTTTCTCTTGAGTTCAAGCTTTCTCTTAAGCTCAAGCTTTCTTTAGATTCAGCTCTTTATGAGCTTGAGCTTCATTTTCTTCAGCTTCAACATACATAGTTTGTATTTGCTTGTATAGTTGAGTTCTCTGCTTCTTTGATTTTCTCTTTCACTCTTCAAGCATGAGTCTCAATGTCTGAGTAATATATCAATCTTTCAAATCAAACATCTGCAGCAGCTGTTTTCTAATCTTTGAAGAAAAGATTATCAGCTGACTTAAGCTGATTAATGCATTCATATTCAGCTCGTTCAAGCTGTTCATCAATGCGTTCATTATTGCAAAGATGAACGTGTCACTTTCTGTTGTTTTGTCACTGCTTTACTCAATATCATGAAAATGATATCTTCATGTTGAGCTTCAATGTTAAGAAATAAAATACAGATGTGATATAAAGAGTTTCAAAATCAACAGAGCAAGCATGAATACATGCAATGATCAATTTAGTAAATAAATAGATTTAGAAAATAGATTAAATACAGATGATTAGATGAGTAGATAAATAAATAAATAGATAAATATGTCTCTATGTTGATGTCTTCATCTAGAAATGAGATGAAAAGATGAGTAAAAGATGAAGAAGAAAAGTTCGCTCAAGAAATCTTTATAAATGATAGTCAATATTCTCATGAACTCTGAAGATGCAGCTGAGTCATGCTCGAGAAATCTTTATTAATAGTAGTCAATGTTTTCATGAATTCTGAAGATGTGATTCAATAACTCTGCTTGAGAAATCTCTATGAATGATAGTTTATATCTTCATGAATTTTGAAGATGTAATTGAATCAATGCTGTTTCATGAGTTATTGAAAGATGAGACTTCGTCTTACAACATTCTTCTTTCACTTATTTAATGCTCATTTCTTGAGCATCAATGTGATTCTTTTATAATACTAGCAAGATGAAAGTGAAAAGTGAATGACAAAGATCAAAGTCACAGATGTAATTTAAGCAAAGTTACAAGAAGTGAATATGTTGAATAACTAGTAGAATGATAGCTAAATGATGAAGTATTCAAGAACGAAGATGAAATATATGACTAGTCAGTAGATTGATAGCTAGAGAGCAATATTTTTTGATGCAAGAGTGAAGCTTTGAACATGACTAGCTAGTAGATCAATAGCTAGAGAACAATGATTTCTAGAACGAAGCTTTGAACATGATGAAAATGAATAAAGTCATCAAGATTTAATTTTAATCATTACACAGAATACACGCTAAAGTTCACTGTGTAATGATTAAAGCAAGTTTCGATCAGATGAGATAATAGTCACTAAATTGACGAAAAATTGAGAGTGATGAGATGTAAAGATGATTGCATGATTGATAGTTAATATTCTCATCAATTCTGAAGATGTAACTGAATGAATGCTGTTTCATGAGCTATCGAGAAGTGAGACTTCGTCTCATGACAATACAAATTCAAAGAATTTCTTGTGAATTTCTAAACAAACGAAGTAGATTGTTTCATATCATCTACATGTTGATAGTAGAATTGATGAGTATTTATCTAATGTTAGAAATCAATTTAAAGTGAGTCATAAAGATGTCATTTAACTAATAGATAAATACTAAGAAAGAAAAGAGTAGATATGTACAGAAAAAAACTCAACTTATATGTGTTCATCTCAGCTCTGTGTTAGACTCGATAGAGTTGACGTCTTACACATAGAAGACAGAGTCTCAATGACATCATGACTAGCTCAGATTCTCACTAGACTTGATTAGAATGAAATCAGGCGAAGAATAGACGAAGGCTAGAATCGTAACACTCGTCATGTTTCTCATCATGTTTCTCTTCATGTTTCTCTTTATGTTTCTCTTCATGTTCTCTGTCATGATTCTTTATCAAATGATCTTCATGTTTCTCTTTATGTTTCTCTTTATGTTTCTCGTCATGTTTTTCTTCATGTTTCTCTTTATGTTTTTCTTCATGTTCTTCTTCATGTTTTTCTTCATGATTTCTTATCAAACGATCTTCATGTTTCTCTTTATGTTTCTCATCATGATCTTTTATCAAACGATCTTCATGTTTTCTCTTCATGACTTTCTATCAAAAAGGTAATGCAAAAAGATAATGCAAAAAGATAATTCAAAAGTCGAAAAAATTTCTATATTTAGCTTTCTTGATGTCAAGCTTGAGTTCTTGACGAGTCGAATCGAGTTGACTCAATTCTCAGTCGAGTCGAGTCGCGTCAAGTTGAAAATATGAGCAACTCGACTCGAATTGAGTTGAAAATGTGAGCAACTCGACTCGATCTCAGTTCGAGTTCAAAATGTCAACTCAAAACTCGACTCAATGATCAGTCTAGTTTGAACACTTCACAAAACTCTGTACATGTTGAGAGTGAATGAAGCATCATCATCTGAGTGCTTCTGTCAGAAATGAACATATGCTAGTGTATTAAAATAGTACTCGTAAGCACGCAAGAAGCAAAATCATTGATACACATTAAATCATATCACGCTGAATAAGCACTACATCATTAGAATTTCATACTTACAGAACTCTTGCATCAAATGATCATATTTTTTTTAAATTTGATATTGAAAATATTTTTCCTTAGATGATAACAGCAATGATCTCTCTTTGTACTTTGCGTGAAAAAAATTGCCTTGTACGAGTAAAAACTGATGTGTGCATCAATGATTTTGCTTTTCGCATGCCTATGGAACTCTACGTGCCTACCAAGGGCTTTATTCTACTCACTGAAGCTCGAAACAGTTAGATACTCTTTCGTCCCGTTGAGCTTCGAGGGATCGGGTAGGAATTGAAAATTGACTTCGGGCCCGACCCAACGGTCACTATCACTAAGCTTCAGATTCTAGCACCTGCTGTAATACTAGCCACCCTATAATTGCCGCCGGATGCAAGCGACCGACGTACTGAGTCAGCGCCGACGGTATGCCCAGTAGCGTAACCCCTAGCAGAAGCGCACCTCTCGGCCTTACGAAATCGAAAATTGCCGCCTCCGCCGTTCCGTCGTCGTTACCATCCTCCTTCCCGACGAGCCTGACTCCGCACCTGAGCGTATCCCCATGTGTTTGCGAATCCTCGCGCATCACCGATATGTCGACAAAGCGTAATACACAATTCTGAAACAGCAACCCGATAGTGTAAAGAATTCCAATTTGAGAAAAGAGCTGTTCAGTGCCCAGGTACGGAACGAGAGATGATGGAGGATAGGCGAGTGTTACAGGATGGAATGCGTGGATAAGAGGGAACTCGATGGCAGGATCGAGGACAAAAAAGATGCGGAGCCAGAGAGGTTTTGTTGGTGGAGAAGATGAGAAGCGTCGATGTTGTAGCAAGAGAACGGGCAGAGTTAAGAGAACGATAAGAAGAGCTGTTGGAATAGGACGTGTTAGTATTTACAGAGCAAGGTGGTATATGGGACGAACATGTTGATGCGAGTTCGCTCGAAAGTAGCAGAGTGGTTTGATAGTGCAGAGTTTGGAGACCGAAACCGTTCATCCTGAACTCTTCGATTAGCTCCAGTGATTCGGATGCAATGAGAAGCAGATGTGCCTACACATCAAAGGGCGCCATATTTGGATGAGAGACTACTGGGAAAGAACGAGGATACTGAGGGTTTGACAATATATAACTGGTACATATGCATCAAGCGTGAAGTCCTCGGGGTATATTTCTAGAGTAGGTTATAGCACATCGGAAGGTATACCGTGCACATTCAGCAAACAAATTATACCGTTCACACAGTCGCACGTACACAATGTGTCGGACGTCAACAAGGATGCGGACTGTGTGGCCACTGCGGCGCGAAAGACTCAACAATGCGTCATCCGGCTACAAGGATGGTTCTCATGGTGGAGAACATGGATCTGGCACGGGAGAATATGGGATATATTCAGCCGCAGCTGATGTTCACATGCCCAAGTACGGATTACTTTTTCATGTTTATAGGTGGCGCAAGAATTAGGCTTTTCGGAGGTAGGCAGGGGTTTACTAAGTACAGTAAGTGACGCCTAGGCTCAAGGGAGGGAGCAGCGAAACTCAAAACTAGCCCCCCATACCCCCACATCCACGGGGCAGAAGCCCTTACAACCATGTCAGATCGGTCGATCACGTTGTAGGGATAGTCACACGACTTACAGACTTCTTCCCATTATGCAATGTAAGCCATGAAGCAGAAAGTAAGTGGCTGTACTTCTGCCGATCTTATTGCAACGGCATCGAGTTTTTCTATTTACAGTACACTAAATTCTGCTGCTGTGTGGCATGAAAGTTAGGGATGTCATGGGGAATGTCCAATATTAATGCGTGCTTCGGGCGTTTCTGATTTCTCATGCAGCAGGAGCCGGATCCTGTCACTGTTCAAAGCATGCTGACCACCATCAAGTCAGCTTTCCACATTAGATGATGCAACGGAGATAGCAAATCTATAACCCCCTTCCTCGTTGTGAATTTGATAACAGTGCGAGTTGCATACATTTATATCATTTAGAAGCTTGCTTCTTCTATTGACAGCGTTTTTTTGGCAACCTTGCTGGATATGGCATCCTCCTTTTATGACATCCCCGCGGGACATCTTCCACCTGGAGTGCTCAAACCAAACTTTGTCGATCCACCAACTCAAGCTCCTACCATGGAAGCATTAGAGGGAACATTCATGAGCCTTATGCTAATCGCTTTGGCCGTACGGATCTACGTCCGGAGTAGTGTTAACAAGCAGTGGGGATGGGACGATTGTGAGCTTTTGATCAGTTTAGTGAAATGAGCATCAACAGCTAACACTAAGTAGACACTTGCATTCTCGCTGCGGTATGGGATTGTCGAAGTTTGGTATCAAAATAATATTGACTCGAAACAGGGCGGGGCAATAGCACATATGATTGCTTACACCCAAAGTAGGCCCACTTACTATTTGGAGAATTCCGCAGCTGATTCCTACTTCTAGTGATCGGTGTCGGCTTCGGGCGCCATCTCTATGATATTCGAGCTGTGACCCTACTAAGCACCAGAAACTCTCGAGTACGACTTTCTATTTCCCGGAGACCCGTAGAGTTTCCCTGCAATAACATGCAATAGGTTCTCTCCGCCAATGGTATCATATATCCATGGACCATCTTCTTCGCCCGAATTTCTATCCTCCTTCTCTATCTCCGCATATTCAGCATTGATAGAACCATCCGCATCGCTGTATGGGTTGGGTTCATCTTCCAAGCTCTCTTCTACACCGCTACCCTCTGCGTTGGTATCGGCCAACTCGTGAAATGCTATGGTCTCTCGCAAATTTCTGAACAGTTTTGTCTCAATGTTGCACGACCTGTCGTTACCATGACTAGTGTAGTCAACGTAGTTTGCGACTTTTATGTGCTCCTATTGCCCCTATACCGTATTACACAGCTTCAGCTGAGCTTCAAACGGAAACTGGGTCTGATAGTCGTATTCGCTTGGGGTTTGGCGTATGTTATACCGTCTTTCGTCATGCGTGTGTAAGACTAGAACTAACGGATCGGGATAATAGAGCTTGCGCAACGAGCCTTGCACGACTGATTAACTTTCAACTTCACGAGTATGAGTCCGATGTGCTGTGGGTCCAAGCAAAAAATGCGGAGTTCACGTAAGTCCACGGAAGCTCGCCCCGACCTCCCTTTCAAGGAAACCTTTGCGGACTTCTAAGCCAAGAACTTAATCCTCTTTCCTCGAATGGCTCCTGACAAGATTGCAGCATCGTCGAGATCAACATCGCCATCATCGTCGCCTGTGTCTCCACCTTTCCCGCCTTCTTCGCCAAAACCAAGACGCTATCCTTCACTCTCCTGACCACGATCCGCTCCCGCATTCTCGGCACTAGCCGTGGCAGCGATGCCTCCCACGCTGACGACTCAGTGAAGCTACATGACGGCCATATCAGGCTCAACGACGACAGCACGTTCGAATTGCGGGACGGAGGGAAATTCAGAAGCATGAGTAGGGTAGTAGCGCCGAAGGAGAATAGCGTTGCGAATGGGGTTCCAAGAGCTGGGGGTCCTCCAGAGAGACATGAGGAGGAAATGGGGATTGTGAGTACTTTGGATTATGATGTTGAGACACAGGTTCGGGATCGCATATGATTAGCGCGGTAGTTGTGGTAGTCAAGTGGAGAGTAGCAATTGCGGCGTTGGAGAAAGGAACTGTTTATCTATACATCTATATACATTATGCCGCTACATTACACAGCGAGTGAAATGAAACCAGGTGAAGTGCGATACTCGGAGTAGGCATGTACAGAGCGGACGCCACCCACGACATCATCATGAAAGTTCTACTGATGGCCCTCCACCATATTGGTTCCGTTCACGCTTTATTCAAGTACAAAGTATCCACTGTCGCGGCCGACATCTTTAGGATATAATTTGCCCTGAAAGCATCAGTTGTGTTCAGGAAATACCTGAAGACCAAACGACACGTTTCAATGGCGAAGCTATGAGAACTGAGCTCCTCTATCAATTGACATGGCTTTGGAGTTATATTTTCATCTCTTTTCTAGCTCATCTCATTACGCTCTTTGGGAGATAGATCTACTCGCTTGCTATCTGCAATACGATCGAGACCAAAACCGTTGTACTTCGCCTCATCCCCGCTCATCGGGACACCCTCGCTGTCTACAAAATAAAGATCTTCCGTGACCTCAACCTGTCTTTACCTCGCCTTCTTCTCGTCCCTCTTCCCAAAGTCCGCGTTCTCCAAAAACCATTTCACACTCTGCTCGATCCCCTTGTCCATACTCACTCTCGGTTTATAACCGAGAACACGCACGACCTTCTCCCCGTTCAGCGTCCTCGTCATCGTGCTAAATCGAATCCCCTCCCTCGTCATATTCGGCTGTCTCGTCCCCCGACTCACCATCCACACGATCCACTCGCTCACCCACCCTATCAACAACCCCACGAGCACCGGAATAACAACCACATCTTTCGCCCCAACCGGGTGCCCCGCAGCAGCAGCAACCTTCCGATTGAACTCCCAGAACAGCATCCGCTCATTATTCGTCACGTTGAAATTCTCTCCATCCACCCTCTTCCCCTCTGGTACCGGCTTCCCCCACGCGTCCAGCAACCGCTCCGCTGCGCGCACCTCCGCGTCCGCCAAGTTCCCAATGTACACATAGTCGTACTTGTTCCGGCCCTCCCCCATCTGGAACTTCGTCCGTCCCGCCTGCGCTACTGCCAGCACCTTTGCTAAGAAATGCCGGTCCCGCTCGCCGAAACAGAGTGCGGGCCGTAAAGAGATGGTCAGCATGGAGGCGTCGCCCCCTGCGCGGTTGGCGGCGAGGATCTCTTCCTCCGCAGTCGCTTTAGTGAGAGTGTAGACGCGTTTTTGGAAGGGGGGCCGCAGAATCGGGAGCGTTTCGTCGGCGTCGACAAGGTTGGTCAGGTTGTCGTGGATGACGGAGGAGGTGGAGGTGTACACCAAGGCCTTTGCCGTCCCCACCTCCTTCGCTGCCACCAGTAAATTCCTCGTCCCACCGACAATGACCGCTTCAAACCCGGACGGAACAACGATCATAGAGTCAGGACTCGCGGTGTGGAAGATGGTGGTCGGGCGGGCGGCGCGCATGACGGCGGAGACGGCGGTGGCGGACGAGATGTCGCAGGCGTGGTAGGTGACGCCATCCACGCGGTTGTGAGAAGTGTCAACGTCTATGACGTGGATTTCGCAGTTGGGGTCGGTTGAGAGGATGTGGGTGATAATGTGGTAGGCGACGAAGCCGCAGCCCCCGGTTACGAGGACGGGGGTGAGGGATGGTGGAGGCATGGTTGGTTGTTGGGGTAGGGGATGGACAGAGTGAGAGTGTGATTGAGGAGAGAATGATGGGTTGTATGGGAGAGGGAATCTGACGGAGAGTCCTTTTTCGCGAGAAAAGGTTTAGGGAGGCAGCTGTGGCATCGTGCAGTGGTCCGGCAGCAGTGGGTGCCTGGTGGTGGCTACGTTACAGGTCCTGTGCAGCTGCTGTTCCACAAGAAACACAGAAACAATAATGTTACAGTACGAGTGTTTGGTGATACCATACGCGTTGAATCGCCTACATTTTGAATATTGATAGAGCCAAGGTAAGGCTTGGTACAGCGGTTGTCTCACATGCGCTTGTACGTACGGGGGTCAGCACATGTACGGTCAGCACTACCAGACGTTGGATTGCGGCCCAGTCCGTGCGGATCACGTCTTCCTGCAGCGCCGCAGCGGGGCTGGACATTGCATTAGCCAAAAGCCTCTTACTTAACAAGGATTATCTGTATGAGATGGTAGATAAGCTATACCTGAACAGGTCCGGCAACGCTTAAGGTGTTTCCACTCCGGGTTTGAACTTTTAGAGCAAGCCATGACGGCTTTTCCGGGGCTTTTAATCCTTGTCCCGCTAATGTATTCTAATGTTCGACCCGCAGTGGAAACACTCGGGACGTGTGCGGCTTAGTTCTATGTACCGTATGCTCCAGTAATTCTGCGGGCAGGAGGTAGGCATTCAATTGCTAACGCCGGTTTACTCTACAATACCTGATTGTCACATGCACTAGAACTAGTCAATTTGGGGCGGGCAATAGGAATTTATTTGGAATTCAGCGTAATTCCCACCCAATCCCATGCCACCCTCTCACACCGACATTTGATAGCTGAAATCTAAATGATGGCATATGTCCGTCGTAGGGACGAATGGGGCATCGTCGCTGGCGACAAGGCCTTTGGGTAGGCTCATTGAGCGGTGGACTAGCTACATAAGAGGCCCCGCCGAGCTAAATTTGCTTCTACAGGCTCCAAGCAAACAATAAAATTGCCTTCCAAGGATCCACAACTGCATCGTTTCATGAGTGATATGCATAGCGAACGGACTGATGGAGCAAAGCTTCAAGCGAGAAGGGTTACTGTTCATCCGCTGACCGTCGCTTCGATGCTGGAGACCGCATTGATCGGCTGGGATCGTGCACTGCACCTCGAGCTGTGAACATGTGACGTGGGTTGTTGAAGCAACATAGGGATATGAGAAAGCAGAGGCTGAGCGATCAAAGTCTCCAAGGGGCGCGGAATCTAGGATATTGACCAATTCCTCATGCTTTTAACCATCTCAACTTGGGTATCCGCATCCTAGAGACGTTTTGGCTTCTGCAGTCATCACCCGGTGTTCTTGCAGCAATGGCAATCTTCGGTTTTTGTCTATCATGTCTTTTCCTAAGTGTCATGTGCCTACTAAACAGCATTTATTGTCTTGCCCGCAACTACTCTGCGGCGAAAAAAATAGGGGTGCCCATCAAAGTCCTTCCCGTCAGTCCGCAGAATCCCTTATGGCTACTCCTCGGAAACACCCTCACACCATTTATCAAGTCGATATTCGGCGAGACTAACTTGACGAGATTCGGTATCCGTGCTTGGATCTTTTATGACAAGAGTCGGATTCATCTTGAAATTGGCGATTACTTCACGCTTGTAACGCCTGGCAAGAATTGGTTTTACGTCTGCAATGCGGAGACTTTGAATGAGATTCTCCAGCGCCGTAGCGATTTCCCGCGACCTTTGGAGCTGCTGGGTAAGCAAGTTTTTGATCCAACCAAATGTACCATATTGAATTTTGTGTACAGATATGCTCAACATTTTCGGACCCAATGTCTCGACTGCATGTAGTCTTACCTGCCGTTCTGTCTCCCCTCTAACATCAGTCATAGGTTGAAGGATCCGAGTGGCAGCGACAACGTAAGATTACAAGCATGCCATTCAATGAACGGAACAGTAAACTCGTATGGACCGAATCGATCCGGCAAGCCGAAGAGGTACTCCAACACTGGGTATCAAACGATTCTCCGATAACAGAGACAGCAAAGGATATGCGGACACTTTCTCTACACGTTCTTTCTGGCGCAGGCTTTGGCAAGTTCTACTCTTTCAACAGCTCAACCGAACCACCAAAACTAGGGCACATGTTCAATTATCGGGATTCTCTATCGCTAATACTTGAAAACATCCTACTTATCTTTATTTTCGGCTCAAACATCTTTACCTCGCGCTATTTACCTGAAAGCTGGGCTCGCATAGGTCAAGCAATAATCGACTTCAAATCATACATGCGAGACATGTACAAGGAAGAGAAGCACCTCCTCGACAGTGGTAAGCCAGGGACTGATAACATTGTCGCCTGCCTTGTACGAGCTTCCGAGGCCGCAACAACAAGCCTAGGAAACGCTAGTACACCCAAAGTTCTCCGGCATCCAAAAACGGGATCTAAGGGGCTCACCGAATCAGAAGTGTATGGCAATATCTTCGTGTATAATTTTGCCGGCCACGACACGACAGCTATCACCCTAAGCTGGACTCTGTATCTCCTTGCCGCCCATCTCGAAGTCCAAGACTGGATCTTCGAAGAGATCAACCTTTACATCCCAGACGTTGACTCCGCGTCGGAGTCATACGACGCCGTATTTCCGAAGTTGAAGCGCTGTTTCGCCGTTCTGGTATGCCCTCTTATACCCCCCGGAACTCCCTCTCTGCACACACGACACTAAAATTCTGACCTCTGCGTCTAGCTTGAAGTCCTCCGCCTATACAACCCCCTAACAGGCATCATAAAATCCACCGGCGGAAACCCCCAAACTCTAACTACCCACCCCCTCACCATCCCCCCCAATACTAACATCATACTCAACACTGAAGCCGTTCACACCCATCCCCGCTACTGGAACGCAACTGACCCACTCGTCTGGCGGCCCCAACGCTGGATCCTATCCCCGTCACACAACCTTCCCCCTTTCCCCACCCCCACCACCTCCTCGTCTTCTCCACAACCAAACCGACCGAATCCAGACTTTCCCAGTCCAATCACACCCACCGCCCTGCTCGAATCCGAGTCCCTCTACTCACCGTCCCCAGGAACCTACATCCCCTGGTCCGATGGCGCACGCGTCTGCCCCGGCAAGAAGTTCGGCGAGATCGAGTTCATAGCCGTCATCGTAGCGCTCTTCGGCCGGCGGCGGGTCGACCCGGTCCCGAGAGGGGGCGAGAGTATGGCAATGGCGAGAGAGCGGGCGAGGGAGTGTGTCAGGGATAGTGCCATGGTCTTGTTGCTGCAGATGCGCAGGAGTGAGAGCGTGGGGCTACAGTGGCTCGCGCGGTGACCAGCAGCTTTCCTGTCCCCTGCCTGCCGAGTTCGATCGAAGAGGTGCTGGAACACCGAGGGATGTGGATGGGTAAGAGCAGTGGCGGGATTTGTCGGCTGCAGAAGGGGTTTTTGGGAGCGAAGAGATGGAGAAGTTGGTCACCTCGGCTTTGCGTTGGGGTATAGATACCACTGTTTTTTTTTTGGCTACGCACATGCATGTCAGGCGTTTGTTGATGGAAGATTGCATAGCGCTCATGTAAACCAATGATGTTGGTGGTGAGAAAAAATTTCAAAACATCTACCAACATGTCTGGCTGCTGCGGAAGAAAGCGGCGGGCAGAGGTGGCAATACACTTGGACTTGTTCGTTGTCGGAGTAGATGTTGATTTGCAAAATTATCTAGCTGCCGGATCGGGTTGGGCTTTGGGTTTACGGTGTTGCGAATCTACTCGGTGCCGTCAACTACGAAGCAAGCAGCCCGGAGTAGCGGTGCTGAGGATTTATCGAAATCTATATGGTTTTAGATACTGCCATGACGTAAGTAGACACTGGTCGGAGGATTTGACATGCTATTATTCTTTGAGTGCGATGACCACCAACTCCAAGACCTAATGCCGACATGGCTTACGCGTCTATTCCCTCCTCTTCCCCTCCTGTGTCTTTTTTCTTCGCCTTCTCAACCACCGTACCTCTCCACCCCTTCAATCGCTACTAACCCTCACCACCTACCAGCCCCTCCTTCCTCTCCCTCGCCACTACCTTGACATTTAGCCACTCTACCCCCCCCGCCACTACCAGCGCCATCGCCGCGACTGCGAGACTGAAATACATCGTATTACTTATCGCCACCGCGTACGCCTCGCGCAAGGCCCGGAGCACGCTTGCGGTCGGGGCTAGCACCGCAAGGTTTGAGGCCGAGGCGTCGATGACGGTTTGAGGGGAGATGGAGGAGGTACGAGCTGGGATGGCGTGGAGGAGGGTGTTGACGAGGATGGAGTCGCCAATTGAGAGGGCGATTGCGCTGGGGGGGAGGGGCGTTACTAGGTGCGTGGCTTAGAGGTGCGAAAAGAAGAAGACTTACCCGCCCAGTTGGCCGAATAGAGTGGCGAGAGCTAGAGTGGTTTTAGCTGGGAGTTGTCACTGGGTCATTGGAGATCTGGAATAGAAGGTCAGGGGGAGTACATGCCATTTCCGACGAGGATGTCGTTCTCGCTAATGAATTGGAAAGACTGTTAGTTATGGGGCGGAGTTCATAACGACGAGTTAGAGAGTTTTTACCTAAGTACAACTTGGATCGCGGTGTAAGGTATTTGTTGCCCCATGCCTAGTCCAAGACCTGCAAGGACGAGATATGTGGCCCATTGACTTGTTGAGGTGTCGATATCGAGACGCGAGAGAAGATATGTCCCGATGATTTCAACGATTTCTCCAAGAATCATGAATGAAACCTGAATGATAATTAGAGAAACGAGGTAGCGAAGCCGGCGAACAGAGACTTACATAGTGTCCCGTCTTTGTCACGATCGCACCGACCACGATGATGGCGAAGACCTGAGTGACCGCTATTGGAATGAACCGAACTCCGCTCTCGGTGACAGAAACTCCTTGCACGGCTTGGAAGTAGAATGGCAGAAAGTAACTTTTCTGCGGATACGTGAGCGGACAAAGCGATAGACCTTTGATTGAGATGGGAACCAACTATGTAAGCCGAAGTCTGCATAAAGAATAGGAAGAGGCATCCAAACAGCACCGTCCTCTGGCGCATGATCCGAGTAGGGATGGTGGCGCTCTCGCCGAGCTTCAATTGTAATACCGCGAATGCGATCAACAAGAGAAGAAATCCGATTAGTAGCCCAATGACTTGGGATGATCTCCATGGATATGTCGTTCCTCCCCACTGGAGAGCAAGTAAAAGGCAGCACAAAGCACCAATGATCAACACCGCACCAAGAAAATCGAACTGCTTGAATTTCTCGCGGATGGAAAGTTGTGTGGATTTATCCTGGCCCGAAAGAGATCGTACAAAAATCTGACAGATGATGAAACTAACAAAACCGGTAGGAACGTTACTATCGGAACGGTTAGACAATTCTAGACAGGTTTCCATGACGGTTGCAAGGGGTTACATACATCCAGAAACACCATCGCCAACTTGCGCGATCCGTCAGCACTCCCCCTATGACAGGACCTAAGCAGACTGCGAGCCCAAAGACACTGATCACAATGGCGAAACGGGCTGGTCTCTTCACGAGTGGGGATGTAAAGGTAATAATGGCAAGAGACCCTTGTAGAAGACCTGCAGCACCGACGCCAGCGATAGCGCGGCCGAGTATGAAAACCTCTGACACTGGAGCAGCCGCACATAGTATCGACCCAACTACAAGGCCATATAAGTAAGTATGCAAATCATGTACGCGGATAAAGTATGAATAGAACAAACACGACAGAGGAGGCTACCCGCAGACTATGATGGTGCTCTTAGCTGTGTTTGCTCCGTACATGTCTACTCCGAGTGATAACACGATTGATCCCGTGCTCACCTTCGAAGATGACAATGCTCGCAAGATACACAAGCTTGGCATTGAAGAACTTGTACACGTTGCCATAGATGGGCTGGAAAGCAGTGAGCGTTAGCATATAAGCCGATCCATACCATCCAACCTGGGTGAGGGCTTTGAAGTCAGTCGAGATCCTGGGGATCGCGGTTCCAATTATTGTCGTATCAATGGCAACCAAGAGGGTTCCGAGCCAGAGACTAAGCAAGATCAGTCCTGACCGCCAGGAGGTAGGATATATTGGGGTTGAAGATGGTGTTGTCGCCGCATCCTCTGGGGCTCCCACGTCTATCAGCTCCGTATGGTTGGTAGAAAGACGCTGGAGTGCGCAAAGGTCCGAATGGCGAAGAGCATGTTGGAGGTTTGGGACAGAGGATGGAGACTTGAGCCGCATGCTCGTACCGTACGAATGATTTAGTAAATTTCGTGGTGTTGTAATTTACGGTGTCTCGAAAGCGTAACGGACACCGAATGCAGCGCGAACTTGTTCCAAGGGCCAGACAGGAAGGGCAGTGCTTCCAACCACCCATCGCCAGAACTCCATGCAATGTTGATCCTTCGTGTCTGATTCATCATGCCGGCCGAAACTCTGTTTCGTTTTTATCGATCCCGCATTTCAGCCCCGATAGCGCAATCGCACTCTTGCAGCCAGTTACCCCCGTAGGCAAGGCAGCAATAGCATATTCGAATTCTTTGCCCAATGATCCAATGCGCAATCACGGCAAAATTCATGTTTATATGGGAGGACTTCAACATTCGTCACGTGAGGAGCTGCCGTCTCATATTATGCAGCAGAAATTAGCCAAGACCTCGATGGCCCCGGACATCGCATCGCATTGCAGCTGTTCAGCCTTGGGAATTGCCATAGGATAACCGTTCATCGACACCCCGCTACTACAGTAGGGTGCTCGGCCAATAGATAACCCTAAGTCAAGATTCTAGGTCGACATCGAAGTATCTAGAATACGCGCTGTCACATGCAGCCGCTCCAAGGGTCTGCTTCTACGGTCCATCGAAAATGGAGCTCTGCAGCAACGAAGGGGTGGGGCAGAATGTAACGGCAACGCCGTATGGAAAATCTTGGTGGGTGGTGTCCCCCCAAAGTCTTTCAAACTGCGGCTCTTGTGTCTCTCTATTGGCCTGAGCGCTGCTGTCCGTGGGCGGTGGGTAAGTCGCGTCCAGTTTGGTATGATTATCTAATCGAGAAAAGCTCGTTTAACGGGGTCATAGATGCGTGTTGAAGCAATAGAAGCTGCAGTAGAAGCTGTGGTAGGAGCAAGGGGAGTAGTCGTTCAATTAGGAACATAGTTGTTGCAATGCCCGCTAGCCTGGTTGAGGCTAGCGTCAGTTGCGGCACACAAAACATAGATAGACTCTGCTGTAGAAACACACACCTTTAGTCAATGATCAGATCTACACTTCATCAATGCGTCCTTCTTCTGTGGCGACAATATTGGCGGCAGCCATTGTGAGGTAGATGCATAACGAGAAGATGGAAAACACAGAGAAGAGAGCGAGAGCAGAGATCTGAGAACACCAGCGACAGCAGTGGATTGAAGCTGGAGTTAGCATGCATCAACGGGCTAATTGGATCGCTCAAGACAAGGGAATCCGTTCAATTGTAAAAGGAACAGTCTGATCATGAACATCTAGTCCTTTGATGAATATCTAGTCTCTTCGTAGACGGCCTAGATCCATTCATGACCCACAAAACAACCCTGAGTGGACTAGAATGCCTACAGAGATTGCCAACTAAGAAACATCCATGGCAATGCCTTCAACAACGGGACCGCGAAACAGATTAGCATAGGCTAGAACCACACCCGGGCAAGTTGAATAACTGCCCAGTTCTTGCGCCCATACAGCATATCCATTAACAAATCCATATCAGCCGGTAGGCTGTGCGCTCAGGACGCAAGAGGTCTGACATTCAAAATAAGGTCATCCCCCTTAACAGGCTCCACAGGGCCCAAAATCGGCTTCCCAAACGTCATGCGTGGAAAACGTGCATCCTTGTCCGCCGGCTCAACCTCAAACCGTGAGATGACAAGCGCAGTAAACATCACAACCTCCTTTTTCGCCAACAGCCTTCCAGGACATAGACTTCTCCCCGAGCCGAATGGTTTGAAGTTCGCGCTCCTGCTAAGCGTCTTGTTTTCCAAGAACCGAGATGGGTTGAGATGATCTGCGTCGGGCCCAAACACTGCCTCGTCCATCAATAGCTGTCGGTAGGGTAACATGATTTGGGCTCCTGCGCGGAGCAATTTGCCGTTGATATATGTGTCAGCGGCTACTTTACGAGCGGTGAGGGAGCTTGTGACGAAGCGGGTCACTTCATTGTAGTATGCAATGAGGTAGTCGGAATGCTCCAAGCGATTAGAAAGATTCATCGGAGATGTTGATTCTTCGATTTTCGGGGTCGCTTCGGCGCGAATGGTGCATGCAATATTGGGGTTGCACAGTGCGTGTGCGAGTGTCCAGAAGGCTAGTTTCCAGACGTTGCCGTTTAAGCTACATTTGAAGAAGATGGATCAGTCTCGCCGCTTGGAAACTGAGATGGCCAAGGTCAAGGAGAATGGGCAGTTGTACGTACACCCAGAATACCATCATCAAATTGGCTGCAATGTCAGTCTCTCCAATCATTCTCGCCCGCATCTCTCTTTCTGTCGTTCTTACAAGCCAGCATGCATCTTCTCTGCGCCGTGGAGGTAATTGAATATATTTCAATATCGCTTGGTGTAATTTCGCCTTGGATTCCAGCATTTTGCTTGACCATGGTTTTGGAATCCTATACAAAAGCTGCCAGATATCGTCATCGAAATGTGAGAAATGATCGAGCAGTGCGGAATCCATCTCCAAGAGCGCAGGTCCGAAAAATGCTTTCGAGGCGCACTCTACAATAGTCCGCTGTGTCCATTTGAGCAGAGAAACCTTCCGCTGCATAGAATCCTTACCCGGCGACAGAATAGCCTCGGAAGACATTCCACTCCAGATACACTTATCGCTAAGCAGCTTGAGGGTTTTCGATTGCAGTTCATCGAACAAGGCACCAGGGTGCAGTTGAGATTTCATGAACCCCTCCGCAAGATGGGCTAGAGGTCTCTGAAGCGGGTTGGGCTGTAGGCCTTCCACCGCTTCTAGAGAAGGCGAGGAGGGTGCCCACATAGCTTGCAAGCCGGCACTTGTGGAACCAAAGCGCTCCATCATGTCTTCGATGTACTCATGGAATGTGAGATCTTTCACATTTCGGAGCACAGCTGAGACGTCTGCAGCTGAGAACATCACATAGATCGTTTGGCCTGCAACGGTGATGGAAATTGGCTTTCGGCTGTTATGGAAATATTTTCTTGGCACTATCAGATCGTGTTATGGGGGAGGGAGATTCGGGTCCTACCGTCCGTATGTGATGACCGCGTCCTGGCTTCTTACAAAAGAAATTACATGTCCTGGCGAAACGAGAAGCAATCAGTAATGAAGGTGGAACAATTGTGGCTGCACCGTCCAAGACTTACCCATGACTACTTTCATGTCAGCTCCTGGATTTGTAACAGGCAGGGTTATACTTACAAGGAACCCAATATGGCAGTTCTTTGGGATCATCAGGTCTTAAAATGGGAAGAATTGTGAATCTCCATATCCTCCAGCTTAGTAAAAGTACTGGTGGAACTAGTAGAACAGTTCGTAGATAGCTTCCTGCGACCGAGTCAAATAGTAGCCGTAATTTCTCCGTCTGATCGGGCACGCCTGCTGCAAAAGTATGGTTGTTCATGATCTCCATGTTGAACTCATGTGTGGAGAAGCGTAAAGACCTTCATATTACAACTATTGACTGATCCAACTGTAACCCGCACCTTAAAGCCTTTCGGTTAGCTGGCGTATCCCACCTACGCTAACTTTCTCTTACCACACCTGGTCTGAAATCACGTACCGTACGGAGCAGCTGCTTTGCCGCCCCTCCATCTCATATCCTAGGCAAGCCATCGTTTTTAGGGTTAGCGGATGATCAGTATCTCATTATGCCATAAATAGCGGTTGGGCAGTGCTTGGGCACGCCTATCGGAGAAGCATGCCTTGCTCAGATGGGTGTGCACCTCCGACTGGTCGATCCAACCCCTGTACCGGCTTTCTACGGCGTGTCGCGTCGTTGGTTTTGAGAATTTTGCAAGGCGAAGAATTCGGGAGGTTTTTCTTGCTGCCTGAAACCTAACCCACATTCGTTGCCAGCAGGGAGATTTTACGGCGCAGCTTGGAGAAACAGGGTATCTCGACTTTAGCCCATGAATTAGGCAATTGTTATTTGACTGGGATGTAAACCTGCGCCTGATTGCTGCATACTGAGTAATTGTAAGCTGAATATAGGCTGAGATTTGGTTATGCTCGCGCCTGGTCACTATCGCGTTATTGATATTTTGGTCATCTCCTTTTTCTTTGCTAAGATTTATCTCTAAGAACTTATGATTCAGCCACCGAGACCTTCCGTTGGAGGGTTTCTGATCATTATATGGCTTCTATGGAGACTGCACAGCTTCTTCGCGCACTTAAAATCATCAACCGTGGGTTCATTGAGTGATTTATAGATCTGAGCCGAGTTAACGCGGAATAGAAACGTAGGAATATATTGGTGATCGAGTATCCGACAGCGCTAGGGAGATGGCTCAGCGGAATGCGATATCTCTGGGCAGGTCCCGATATATTACTCAAATCTCTCGTGATTAAAGCCACTCCTTGCGGTTACCTGTGCTAATGATTAAAAGCGTGGAGAAATTCCATGTGCAATCCGAACCCCGGAAAATTACTATGTGCACTTGTCCTCCGAAAACCATATCAAAGAGTTGATTGAAGCTCCAGAGGAGCAGCTGTCTCTGCACGCACTATCTAAAGACGTATATCCAGCATACTCGATATTTAGACACATAGCTAAAGCGCAGACTGTAGATGTTTCTGCCCAAATATACCATGAACGGTTTGGAAGTCGAAGATCACATGGCTGCCAACGGGAGCGTACACTCGCGAGTACTCCGAGTTATACTTACGGGCCGATTTGGAGATCTCCAACCTTCATTGGCTACTACCGTTTCGATATCAATCGCCGAGGTGATGTCGGCCGGTAAGAGAATCTCGAATGATTGGATCGAAATGCAGAGTTTATCGATGGCAAAAAGGGTAGTGGTTGCGGCTAATAGCTTAGTCTTCTTTGGTGAAAAACTATCCAGGTGCCCCAAGTTTCTGCAGGCAGCCTTAGACTACCCAGAGGACCTGTTATTCACAGCCGAGATTCTTCGATTACTACCAAAATCTGCGGCCCCTATGTTAGCACCAGTACTTATGCGGCAACATCAAGCATCGAAAGTTCTCCTTAGCTATCTTATGCCGGTGGTCGAGGAACGATTGAAACAAGATCCAACGGTAGATAGTACTTCAACCGCCAAACCTATGGATGTCATCCAGTTTTTTATCGAAGCAGATGCACGAAAAAATGCTTGGCCAGCTCATAGAATAGTGCAAGTTGTCTTAGGAATCTGGTTTGCTGCGGTACATCAACCTGCTATGAGCTTGGTATACGCATTAGGCGACCTTTGCCAACATCCCGAATATGTGAATGCTCTCAAAAAGGAGCTGGGAGATGGTTCGGCCGACAGAAAAGACTTGGAGAGTATGCCACTATTGGATGCGTTTCTCAAAGAGTCTGCTCGATTGCATCCCTCCGACTCCATATCTTGCCGTCGAAAGGTTCTTAGACCTTACACTCTTTCAGACGGTACCTTTTTAGACATAGGTGACGTGGCTTGCGTCCCACTACAGTCCATTATGCGTGATCCACAGATCTATTCCGAGGCGTTGATATTCAATCCGTATCGCTTCATCAACAAGAAAGACATGAGCAAGTCGGAAAGATTCACAGATGCAAACTCAAAATTCCCTCTATGGGGTCTCGGAAAACATGCATGGTAAGTCAAGGCTCCGTCAAAATACCATAGAAATATGTAGAAGCTCAGGAGGGTTTTGTGGAAATAAATTGACCTGTGTGTGAACAGCCCAGGCCGTTACTATGCATCTCGGGTACTCAAACTTATAATAGCTCACATCCTGGAAGAATATGAAATCAAGATAGACGGAAAAGCGAAACTAAGAACACAAAAGTTCTATTGGCGGTCTTCGATCGTTCCAAAGTCGAATACAGTCATTCAGTTGCGAAAGCGTGTATAGTGTAATCTTATCAAACTACCTAGCAAACAGGTCAACTCGCCTATTTTTTCTAGGGTTCAGACATTTTCTTTGTGGTCAGACATTTCTTTGTCACTTTGTCAGATCTTTTAGATATATAAGTAGCTTCAGACCTCTCGATTCTAAATTAATCATCATCATCTGATTCCACTACGATTCGACAAATCTCGCATAGAGAGGTGTTTTAACGGCTTCGCACATGATCATTCATGTTACGGCCATGGTTCAGAAAAGGTTCAGATTTCTATACATAGTAGAATAGCACTTCTGACTAGCAGATTAGAAGTTTGTGCCTTTTTGGCTAGTTGGCGCAGTGGTTAACGCTATTCAATCATGCCCGTCACATACTTGAGCAGGTGCCTCAACTTACTTATCCAGACAATACATGTTAACTGTAGCAGTAGTAACAGCGACCCTTACGCGACGATACAACGTTGCTGCGACGTACACATATATCAAGATCAACTCATGTGCTGAATTAACCATCTCGAATGAAATTTCTTAGATTTCTCCGTTGAAGCTTTTGCATTCAAACCTAATGAGTACCTATTGGCCTGAAAAGATTGGAATGTTAGGGAAATCTCCGGAAGCCCAGAGAAAGCACGTGTCAGGGCTAGGGCTTGCGGCTAGGGCTTAGATATAGCCTTTTCTCGTGCGTTACTCGTAGTGTTTCTCCCTGTCACAGAATGTTCCAAGATATAATACCCTAAGGCATTTTGTTCCTTGGCTGCGACTTCTAATCATTTCATGAACATTTGAGGACTCTTAACATGTCTGGCATAAATCCTCCCACATTTACTTCGACATCGCTGATTCTGGTCTTAAAGCAGTCTTTCCTCGCATGTGAAGTAGAACTATATCCTTCCATCTACAGGTTTCAAATATCAAGAAACTATCTTTCACGGCCGATCATCACGTAAGGGTCTTGTATGGGGTTGGGCATGTGTCCCGCCCTGTTTCATCATTTTTAGGTTCAATGTTCGCTCACGTGTTACGTCGGTTCTTCGATGATGATAATTTAGCTCTACTTGCATGGCTGATTCTAATTATATGCGATGTCATCTGGCATGTACGAAGAACACCGGAGCTTGTCTATCTTTCGTATTACCCAAGCTATAAAGTATTTCGTGGTACTCTTCGAGAACGTGCAAAAAGTCGGGGTCACAAAAGACTGGATAGGTGGGATGGCGGAGGGTGATGTAGAGCCTGCTGTGGCGTTCTAAGGTATTGGAGGTGCTAATTCTTTGTTGTCGAATTTCAAATTATTCGCTTGCTGTGGATCGATGAAGTTATGGTGCTGGTGCTCGACCATGTAAAGGGTGATGCCTTGGTGCTGACAGCTCTCTTACAGATGAAGGACATAGGCAACCTCCGCAACGCCGAGGATCACCTTCAACGCCCAACAGCATATACACACGTATTTCACATATCAGCGCGCCCGACTTATAGTGACATTCTTCCCTTTAGCTCTTTAGTACGTCTTGTTGTAAGTTTATATACGCATATGTGGTGAGCTGAGCAACAATCCTTTTTTCTAAAGACCCGTACTATGCACATACGGCTCCCGTGTTCCAGAGCGCAAAGGCATTTCTACCTCTTCTTCCGACTAGCCGAAACGTTGTCAGCCTTGATAGAAGCGACCTTTGGCTTATAATTGCGCGCATAAATGCTTCACCCTGTTGAATGACGTGAGATTTGGGATTGATGGACGTTACAGTTCCGCCCGAAAATCGCGCGTATGCTATCTATCGAGATCAGATGTCGATGCTGCCTACTCAGGACGAACAGCAAGACCCGACGAACCGGCGAAAAAAGCGCTTTCGCGATTCAGGCGACCCAGAAAACGAGAACTAGGTACCGTGTCATTTCATGATCTTTCGTTCATCCATACAAGCGAAGCGATACCACCCTCGTCGTCACTTGCGCAAATACAAAATCACCAATAAGATGAAAACGGCGGTACCACTCTCTTGCACCATGTTAAATATCGGCACTTTGACCCCGTCGACATGGGCCCCTGGCTATCCATTCCGTGTCTCAACTCCTTGATCTTAGTATGCCCATATGAACCACAGATTTGTTCTGATACAATGGACCTCTCGACTCAGACGACTGCATATATGCCCTCAGAAATGTTTGAGACGACGATAAAGAGAGCAGAAAACACGAATTTTATAATTTGGATCGTCAAAGAGAAACTGGTGATCCTGTTTACAAACTGCTTGTCGGGTACCCGGCGGAGAGATGTGAATTCACTATTGAATTGCTCCGGGGCTTTCCTGCAGTATTTCACGCCTATGGTGGCTGGCCAGCCGGGCCGTAAGAGCTATATGATACAGCTACTCTTGACGAGGTGTACGATGCCTCAAAATTGACTACCGATGTCTGTATAGAACCGAACAGATACCGATGGACAAGGGTAGGGCATTAAAAAGTACTGGCATTCTATTCTTAGGTGTAAATAAAGTCCCCGTCCTATCGGTATTTTGGGAGAAGAGGGTCACCTGCCAAAAGCTTCCTTGAACGCCACCAGATTTTTCGCGATAGAATGAGCACTTAAACGTCAGCACTGTAAGGACTTCTTTCACTTCGCCTCAGTATGCTCGAGTCACTTCGCGAATCCTCATCAACCCCAAATGTGACCACTAGACCGATGGGAAGGTTTCGAGTACAAGGGATTCAATTCTTAGGTTCGAGCAACTTCTCGGAATTTCCTGAACGTCATACTATGCACGAGGATCACTCACAAGGTCAAATACAAATCGAGTGTTTCCATTGATCGTGGAGAGATTAGGAAGATAAGGAGATAGACCGTAATTAACTCTACGCACTGCGAACTCACTCGTCCAGTGCACACCCCCTGTACAATCCTTCGATGTGGCAGCGATAAAATCAGCTAATATTAAAAGTGTTAAACAGATACAAAAACTAATTACTATTTCATCGTTATTTGATAAAATTGCTGGCGCTTTGTTAGTAATGGTAGCGGGTTTATGAATAATGGCAGTTGATGTACTACTCATGATACGCACGCATCTTAAATGTCTCCGGTTTCCTGGTTTCAGTATACACCCCTTATGCGATCAAAATTAAGCGCCAAATACCGCACCCTAGAGTGAAGAAGACTTTAGGCTCGAAACCACTGTTCAAAATCTGTCTTAAGTACTCACTGTAAGAGTTCGTTCCTCGTTCCTTGTTCCTGATCCCAACCATGTTTGTCTCTTTACGAGTACTGCCTGTGTTATCTTACTTTCTAGTAGTCACCATTTCTGCGTCAGCTCTGAACCTTTCAATAAATCCCAACATTTCATTCTCTACCAGCATTTCGAACCTGAACGCAATCAGGATTTATTGCGAAGTCTCGTTGGGAGAATGGCAGGATTCTTCTAGCTGCATCGATGCAATGGAGCAAATGCCTACGGGTAATAGAATTCTAAGTTTCGGAGTGCGCGGATTAGGCCCAGTCGATGTCCCACTTCCACAGGTCTACGTAAGCAGTAAGTTTGTAGTACTTCCTCATGAATCCAGTACACTTTTGCTGATATGCTGCTTAATCATAGGAGATGGGGTGTGTCTGATCACTACAGTCATACGGAGGGATAGAACGACAGAGCACGCAAAACTGAAGGCACTGAAAAATGGAGTGCAGGACCTTATTCGTCGGTGTTCGAAGAAAGGCGATCTCTGTGGGTGAGTACGATCTGATTTTGGTTTTTCTCTACCTGTTACATTTTCTGTGGATGATCTGCGACAAGATCAGGTAGATCATGGACTTTTTAGTATGAGAAAACTGACCAAGAAACACTATCAGAGGTGGAACAAGTGGCATAGGTAAGTAATCGTATACCAATCGACTCGTGGAGGGGAATATGGGAGGTCGAAAGAAAGTTGCGGACGATGCTTCAAATATTTGGGGCTTAAAAGTTCCTGCATAGGTGTAGCCGGGGCAATGTCCCTTATCATGACTCGAACGAATCCAGAAGGAATCAAATGCGACGACAGCCATTCGGGCCCGCCCAAAGAGTCCTGCGACTCGCTCTTACTCGATATTCCTGCTTCCACTGACTTGCATTACTTTGGATCGGCGAGATGGCCTGGCGTCGACATTGTCGTGCCGCGGACTTTCACATCGTGTAAGCAATCTTTAACAATCACAGCCTGGCGTACAATTGCTGAAGGCTCATTTTTACTCTGTAGCGGATGCACGATGTCATCTTACAATTGAGACTATTACTCCACACAGAGTGAGGACGGATTGGCAAGATATCTTTTTAGGTGCAGCGATGGTAAATGGAATATGTCAGAGGTCTGGAAAGAGTGGCTGGACTGATGTGGGTAAGTTGAAAGCTTAATCTTACATATGTTCCATCTAGTATGATACTGAAGCGAAGACTGACTGCTTTCCGTGGTGAAGGCGAGGGCGACAAATTAAGACTTCGACTATACTGAAAAAAACAATTTAGGTGCTAGCTAATGCTACCATACCTGGCAAATTCGGGTGCACCCTAGGGCCCGAGCTAATTTGAAGCGTTTCTCTTTATCGAGTAAAGTAACTACTAGGCAATTGATCGCGTATTTATTCTAAATCTAGTAACTTAGCTGTATATATAACATGTTACTAATACAGCCCAGTCATTTATGATTACACTCGAAAAAAAATATTTTTAATTTCTTAAGTTGTAGAATTTAACGAACCTAATCTGATATATAAATTACAGAAATTGAATCGCTTTACATAAAAATAATAATTTTAAAAAGTCAATGTGTAATTGATATGTGACTGTTTTGCAAAGCCGTAGCAAAGAAGCCTGTCGCACTAGGGTGCACCTGAGTTTGCCAGGCACGCCAGGTATGGATGAAGCTATTGACTGCAGGGGTGAGGTTACTAGCTGGCGTCAGCTCCCGAAGCACCGATTGCGCCCGCAAAATTGGTCCCGTGTCAGTAGCCATCAAAAAATTTGCCGATGTAAGCAATAGTCTTCCCAATATATGCTTTTTCAAGTAGTTCTTCATCTGAAGTTTTCGCTTCTGAAGTCTACCAGTGCTGGTTCTATGACAAGTAGTGCATCATGTCAACACAAAAGCATCTAGACAATTACATAACTTTTACAAATTCGGGGAAGCTCTTTCAAAGTGCAACTTTAGAATCTTCAGTGCGAGTGGCGAATACGCCTAATGATCTTCTTACATTCCTTGGGATTGCTCAAGGACTCAATATCGAATTCCTTCCTATATCATGAGATACTGGTCTAGCTAAGGTCGGCACAGGAGGCAGCGCAGAAATCAACCAATCTTCAATTAGCGTGGACAGCTCTTTTGCATTCAAACGCCTGGCATCTGTTCAAATGGCTACATCGGAGGCGAAGGAAAAGGCGTATAAAGCGTTGATAGCTGAATTATGTGTTTTAGGTCATAAGTCCATTCGGGGTCATTCTTTCGTCACTAGGCTCGAGGAGATCTGCTGGGATATTGAGATTGAAAGTGAGAGTGTTTGGCCTGTTCTTGTGTTTGTGAAGGCCCCACACGAAGATCTTGAGAGGTTCATGAACTGGGGTGCCGGAGCAAAGATAACTCTAAATGAAAGACTTCGGCTCTGTGCGAAGATTGCTGTAGCAATCGAAGATTTGCATCTAAACGGCGAACTGTTGAGAAACTTCTTCTAATCTAAGCAAGATAACTAATAAAAATGAAGGCATTGTTCACGAAGACATCAAACCTGCAAATGTTTTGATCTTTGAGGATCGCTCACAACAATATCTGGCAAGAGTAGCAGATTTTGGATATTCTACTTGGCTCGGTGACGCCGACGATCTCATATATATGCCTCGAAGTCCGCATTGAACCGCTCCGGAATGGCATCATCGAGCGTTCAATCGCGTTAGTGCGTTTAAGATGAACGTATACTCTTTTGATTTGCTTTGCTTGTGGCTTTTATTTTATCATGGTCGTGAAATCAAATTCAGCAGACTCTACGAAGACCTGAAATCGAGGGACGCGAATTCAACTCTTGCTCATGGACTAATTGATGAATCGAGTGATTTCAGTGATGGACAAAAAGAAAATATTCGCCAGCTCTTCGATTTGTCTTTGACTATCGATTCAGCGGATCGATGCTCGAATATTGAGCGATTAAGAGATCTTCTTGCGTTAGACGTGTAAGACGTTCGACAACACTAGTAGAGCATTTGATATCTAACGCGAGCAGGATCTTCCAATGACCTATCATCGAGACGCTAGAGAGCGATCAGAATGTGTTGCTCAACGACTTTCGCGTATGAACAACTCTCAGTGATTGCACTCAATTTTCATCTAACGAGAATTAGATTAAACCATCAATGATCCGTCTTCACCGATCTCATTATTTGGTTCGTGCCAACATCGCTATCTGCCTGAAAGAAAGAGTATTTAGGTCTCTTACGTCGGGGTTTGCTCTACAGAATGCAGCTTTTGAACTCTTCGTTTGTTACACGCTTGAATTCGATGTACGTAAAAATGACACCAAAGCTTCGGCTCTTCTCAAGCAAGCCGCGATGTCCCCGCATAATCTGCTTAACGAGGTCAACCGAGCACGACAGAGCTATTTGAGAACACCTCGAGGAGGCCTATTCAATAGCTCTTCATACAGAGGCTTTCTCAGTTCATCATATGACGGTCGTTATCATCTTGAAAATGAAAAGTCAACATCCTGGCTAAGAAAAGAAATACTTGACGTTGAAAGTATCTTTGAAACTGAACATCCAGTCATTAGTACCATGCAATCAATGTTGGTAGAGATATTTCTATTCCAAGAGAAGTGGGAGATGGCTCAGGAGGTAGAGACAAAAGTTATGCGATGGAGTTCGAAAACACAGGGAGATACTCATTCAGATATACTTCTCTCCAAGGGGATACTAGCATTGATTTTGAGGCGGCTACATAATTGGGAAGAAGCCGAGGCATTGCAGACCCAAGTTTTGACCACATGTCTGCTCGAGCTAGGAATGGTTCACGAAGTTGCAATCAGCAACATCGAAAATCTAGTATTGACGTTTCAAGTTCAAGGGAAGTTGGAAAGGGCTGAATGACTAGCAAAACAGGCTTTGCAAATAAGAAAGTTGGAATATGGTTTAGAGAATTCAAGCACCAAGAGAATGCTGGATGTTCTCTCGAGTATCAATCACGATAACTTCATTCACGAAAGCCGGAAAAGAGATGCAGAACAGGTGATCACAATGTCATTGTGGTAGGGATGGCGACTAACTCTAAGCAGGTTGAGCATTCTTACTACAGTCCACAACTTCAAAAGAGACGATGTGTATTGGAACCACTGAAAAACTGGCGGGAAGAGCGAAATAGGAATCAAGAAGGCGAAAGACATTTATTGCGAACATTGAAAGTCAAAGAGGAAGAATTAGGGAGGGATCACCCTCTGATTCTAAATTATTTGGCGTCTCTTGCAATTGCATATAGGAATCAACAGCGATGGAAAGAAGCGGAAAGTATTTTAACGAAGGTGGTAGCGATAAGAGAGAAGAAGGATTCGCAGCATGGTCTCTTGATAAGGGATATGAATCTCTTGGCGTCAATCTATGGTTCCCAGGGACGGTACAAGGAAGCAGAGGACATCCAATTGCGAATGATTGATGTGAGACCTAATTCAGAGCTCGATGCAACCGAGAATTTATTTCTCTTAAGTCACTTGGCCTCAATCTACTTAAAACAGGGACGATTCAAAGAAGCCGAAGCATTGATGTTGCAAGTCGCGGAAGGATACAAGGAGCACTTTGATCGAGATCATTATCTAATCTTGAATAGCATGGAATTATTGTCAGGTCTATACAGGCTGCAAGGGCGGTGTGAAGAAGCAGAGAAACTGGCGTTGGAAGTGGTGAACTCAAGAAAAACAAGCCTGGAACCGGACAATTCTGAATTATTGATGAGCATACGCATGCTCGTCGCAGTCTACATAAGACATGAAAGATGGGAAGAAGCAGAAGACCTTGAATTGCCTGTGCTGAACAAGCTAAAGAAGATACAGGGTGAGCATCATTCAGCGACCCTCAAGGTCATGTGTAACCTTGCAAAAATCTGGTGTGCCAGGGAAGAGCAAACAGAAGCCTTGTCTCTGATGTCAAAGGCTATTCGCCTTTCAGAGACAACTTTAGATCCTTCTCATCCTAGCACTATTGACCGCAAGCAGACATTCAAGAAATGGCTATTCGAGGTCAATCCACTTCTGTCAAAAGAAGATGAATGTGAAGAGGATGAAACATCACGCGATTTGCATGGGGTAGGAGGCTTAACAACTGAGGCCGTGACAAGGGCTTCCCAAGAGTTCACAGAATCAACGCAAAATGTCGACTCTTTCGCTGTCACTGTGGCCACTGTCGTTCACGACAAATTTTTTCCTGAAGCGGAAAAAGGAAGAAAGAAAAGACCAGACCTTAGTAGCAAGATCGCCTGGTACGAAAGAGAAATTGCCGGGACTGAGTGTCGTGGGGAGGAACGCTTCAAGCAGATAGCACAATTGTCAAGAGATCTTCTGCTTGAGTACGCATGAAACTCGAATATCGAGTGTGGAAAATCTGAGCTCGAGATTCGATTTTTCTTCTTCGATCAACATTTGAGCTTTTGAAATTTCGATACGTCAAAGAGACTTTGTAGCAAGATATTGATTCGACTTTTATATCTTCGTTCAATTTCTTCGATTGATGAAAAAGTGCCTTCACTTGCATCTTTACCTAAACACAAGCCTTATTTATTAATGATCGAATAAACATGACGTTGTCGTGGGGCGAAGCCTCACCCCTCGATGACTCATGGAACAGTGTTGATCCGGCCGCACCTTCAGGGTCCACGGGGATAGTGGCTACTACTTATAGAGGTTTCCCGAGCAGAGCTATTGGTCCGCACCTTCAGGGTTCACGGGGATATTGGCTACTACTTATAGGGGTTTCCCCAGCAGAGCTATTGGTCCGCATCTTCAGGGTTCACGGGGATATTGGCTATCATTTATAGGGGTTTCCCGAGCGAAGTTTTCTTCATCTATCACCTTTTACCTCTTTTCTACACGAGCACCTACTCTTCTATATCGAGGCATATCTACCTATCTACCTACCTGTATCTAGCCTACCTCCTAGATCTACCTACCTACTAGACCGACCGTTGCATGTGTTCGTGCTCGCCCTGTTGATTCCGAAGCTCCCTATACCGCACCTGTACCCTATCCCTCGACAATGTCACTTACTTATTATGAAAACTAGTAAATACAAGTGAACAATAATATTTCTTTCATGAAGTACTATAGAGTTCAACTTAGACAAATTCATTGAAGCGACAGAATTCTGTATACAGTGAGTGAATACACTCTAGGAACTTGATTAAACGTTGAATTCTGATCGAGATGAGGCTCAACGGCTGTATAGAAGACTGGAATGAAGGATTTTTTCTTCTTTTACTGCCCTTCTGTGTTTCTTTCTGAAGAATCTTTAGTGGTTTACACTGCTGTTTCAGGCAGTCTGAGTATAGGCTATTCGGCTTGATTTGCGAAACGACTATTTCAGCAACGTCTTTAGTCGCGATGAAGCTAAATAGAGTCGTTCGATAGCAGCTATGTACATTAGACGGCCTTGGTACAACAGATTTCCATCAACCCTTGCCGTACTAGACATTCCCCTGCATCCGTCACGATCATTCCGATAATTTGGCCTTTATTGAAAGATAGCACGCGTGATCGAAGCCCAAGCATTAACGTAACAAGCAAAAACACCATAAGCAACCCCAGGCATGTTATCAACATGTGCCCAGCCATTGCGAGTATAGACATAGGCCGGCGATTCCTTTGTCACAGCTCACAAAAAATGCCTACTGCAGCATAGAAAACGCTGTTATCAAAATTAAGTATCGACCTGGGAGATTTCAAGGTCGCTCGGCATAGTGTAAACCGCCGGCTGTGTATTGACTTCCCCAGGATGAATATGAGCTTGCTGATCAGCTTGAGGCGCAATCCTTTGGAAAGTCAGCCAGGTGATGTAATTTATGTCATTCATACTCATCACTTACGGATTCCCAGGCTCGGCTTGATTCGCAGTAGCCGCACTCACCTCTCGGAAGCGGTGGTTTTGCGGCTTAGACCTGCTTAGGTTCCAGCCATTTGGCTTACGTGTAGCGTATGAGTATCCCGTTATGTCTAGGCTTGGGTGATCGATCCATTTCAGGCCTTTTGGATTACCATGCTTGTTAATGCAGCTAGTGAAGTGTTGTTTGACAGTGTAGCGACGGCTGAAGCGCTTGTCGCAACGAGGGCAATGGTATTTGAAATTTGCGAAGACAGAAGTCTTAGGATCGGTCTTGTGTGAAAGCTGGTCCTCTCCCGGAGAGACGACACCACACACGGTTGTCCATTCGTTGTTTCTGGGGACGTTTGTTGTGACAATAGGAGGTGGCGCCCATACCAATTCAGAAGACATGTTAGTGTAGACAAGACAGCTCCTGGGACCTGCTTGTGAGGTATAACCATAGTTGGTATAGTCAGGATTGCTCATGGGAGTCGATTGCGGAGCATAACCATAGTTGATATAGTAAGGTCTGCTCATGGAATGTGGTAGCGGTTGGGCGCCGAAATCGAAATTGGTCTGGCCAGGAGTGGGAATCCATGTGTAAGACGCGCTTGGCGGAGGTTCAGAAGTGGTCCGCAGGTACCGTTGATGTTCTACTTGGAAAGGCGCAGTTGACATCTGTGGAAAGTTTTCCGCTTGAGGCGGCGCCCAGGATATGTTTCCTTCGACAACAGGGCAATCGGATGATCCATGAAGATATTGCGCCCCATTGCTCCCATGGGTTCGGCAGGCTTCGTGATCATGGATGAACTATTTAACGCTTGACGTGAGTTTCAGTCGCACAGCCGGTCAGCAAAGGGCATACATACCGGGTTTGAATCACCCACTTCTCGGGACTCTTCAAGTTGGGGCATGTTCAAAGGCCTTCAACGGAATGCGGTCTGTGGTTGGGTCAAAGGAAGGGAGTGCTCTCTTGAATGTAGATGGGTAATGGTTGAGCGATACGTAGGAAGTATTCATCATAGAAGACTAGTATAGATCGCGTGCAGTTTTTGATGTTCGACCATCAATACCTCTAACGGCTTTGGGGGCAAGTATACCCGAAATATAACACACAAAGATTCACCAATTATCTTCTTCTGCCATACTTTCCCTGCAACACCATCTTCTAATATGCACCAGAGTTGTTCTCATAAGTGATTTTTCTTCTCAGGTGAGTGTCCTGGTTCTGGAAAGCTTTGTCACATTTGTTGTAAAAGCACACCACTTCGGTCGTCACCAAAGCTGCTCCAACATAGTCCATCTCAAACATCTTGAAAGTCTTAACAACACAGAGATCTTCAAGCGTAGGAAGAAGTCAAAGATAACCAGCCTTCCTGAACCTTTCCACAGACCAACGAGTACCCAACCCAGTCGCCCCTAACGGTACAATGAAAGATTGTCTCCAGGACCTCTTAAAAGCTTTGGCAAAAAGTGTGTATCCTGAGCTTATAAAAGACCCCAAAGGGAGCCAGCATACCGAGGACTCATCCTCTGGGCATCCAAACAAAGCTCTGAAAGTTCTCGAAGCCAGGATTCCCAAGAGCAAATACCTTATACGAAATGCCCACCTCTATTGAAGTAAAATCCGAGAACACAAAGTGCTATATCAAAAGATATCTGACTGATAGCGAAGATTGTATCATCAGGGATGTGAGCTGTCTGGAAATCAAAGACAGCCTGAACGGCGGCGACAGCTTTACTAGCGGGCATCAGCCAATGAAAGAGAAGAAATAGACTCGAGAGCCGACATAATGGGATACCAGATACGGGCCCAGATTGATTATGTCCGACACCAAGCAAAGATGACGTGCCCGTGAGGGAACGTTGACATCGTAAACCTAGGAAAGCTACAATGCTCATGACTCTGGGGGGGTTATCTCGTATGTTAGGTAAGCTACCCGAAAATGACGCCGCCTGTGTATAGTGCATTCTTTACTGCCATTCTCAAGCTTTTCATCCACCTATTAAGAGGTCAAGTGGTTGATGTCGTGGCACAGGTTACTGAGCACTCGAGATTCTGCTTGCGCTTCCATGCGGCTCTGGCGGCACCTTGGCGACCGGGTGACCGAGCCGATCACGCCGAGGCCCGCGAGTGATCTGCAGTCATAGAAACCTGTTCACTGGCCATGAACGCCATTTAGACAATTCGTCGATTAAACATACTGATTGTCCTTTCTAAGGAAACAAGAGAAGGAAGACTGAGAAAAAAAAGTATGGAAGCAGAAGGGGGAACCCTCACGCAAATGCCACGAGCGTAAGCAGAAACTTGATTATTACTTGAGAATTTCTCCACGACATATACCCGCGGTCAGAGACACGCTCTAGTGGTCTCTCTTCTATGACTTAGCAGCCAGTCACTAATATAGCGATTACCAAACGCAATGCAAGACGGAATTACTTGATGATGTTGGAAAATGCGGGATGGACTGCAAGAAGAGAGTTAATAATAGCTTGACATGACCTTCTCAAATACTTCGAGCCAGCATATAGGATAATTTGGTGAAGCATTCGGGACGAATCGATTGGAAGGAATGCGATCATCTCTAAGAATCTCTGGTGGTGTGAAGATACAGCAATTGAGCGAACATTAACGTCTATCTGATACAAAGAGATGCTTGATCGCCCGACAACTGAAGAAACGCGCCGGAACTGCTGAGTAGGCTCACTTGCATTATCCCCAGGAAGAATGTATCTGCAATGGCAACCGTTGTTGGAATTAACGAGCCAATGCACCCGCAGTTCGGACTTCGGAACCTGCAGTCCATGCAAGCCAGTCTTCCCTTCCATATGTCCATGACTGAGCCGAGAACCAGACTTTTTCCTCCAGTGATAGAGCGAAGCCTAGAATACGAAAGTGACCGAGAGATGCTGTTGGGGTATGCTGGTTGAGTCGATGGTGCGTTGGAGCGAAAGGGTCGAAATTTTGAAAGCCACGGAGCTGGAATATGGGTTTTGAAGAAGATCTTGAGTTTCTCGTGGAAAGGTGTAGCGGGGCTGATGAGTATGCTGGGATCGATTCCATGCGTCGGATAGGTGAAAGAATATTTGACCGATGAAAAAGTTGAAAGAATTTGGATCCTTGATGGATAAGTTGCTGTACAAAGTTGCGGCGTGCAAGACTCTATGAGAGTCTGTCCCGTTGAGAGTCGCATTGTCAAAGCTATAAGATGTTCAGAGAAATTGATGCATTGTCCAAGGTGGATTTCTAGCACGGTTTGGTCCTCCACAAGCATCATTATTGGTCACGGAGGCTTGGATCTACGAGGTAGTCCCCGGTGTGAGCTGCCACAAATTCTGCGCGTAAGCGCATTCTTCAAAATGGCGAAGAAACCCTTCCGGAGTGTATAATCGAGTTTTCATAACTCGAAATCCGCATGTCTGGATGTTGTTGGCGTGTAGCGCTCGAAGAGCATTCTGGTCGCCATGATTCGGCCCAAGTGGATATGATGGGATGAGCTCCCCGGTTAGCGACCTTAGCTGACATCGATGACCTTTCGTGTGGCGGTGCTCTTGGCACTCCGGGCTCAATGCGCAGCCCTTGCACTGAAGTCCATGATGGATTTCTCCCGTGCCAACGTTTAGGAATGGCATGGGGAGTACGACCATGTATCGTTGCCATGCCTTAGCCCATTGGTCAGGCGATTTGCCACTCTTTTTTTCAATGACATAACCCGGCATTTTATTCTTCCCAGCTTGACGAGTCAAGCCTCGACTCATCAACAAATGTCCATCATATGGGTTTGTCCGCGGTCTCGCAGGTTCCCCGAAATAACCTGATGGTCCTTGCATTCTGGGCAGCTTGTCAAGAGCCTTTCCTGGGATCTCGTATGCATGAGCCATATAGCGAGTGATTGGTTTAGTATCGGGGTGGTACTCGACGCAATACTGGCAACATCTCTGAAGAGATGGAAGAAACACAAAACCGCCAAAACGATGGCAAAAGGCACACTCAGACGATACTAAAAGTTGATGAACTGTTTTCAAGTCGAACGAGCTCTCTAGCTTGGTGAAAGCCAGTACTGGGAGGATCTCCGGAGCTGCCGTCACAGTCCGTACGTACTCGGGTATAGTATAGACCAGCGCTTGAGCAGCGTGGTTTACCATCTTCAGGTGTTTTAGGTCAAGATAATCGACTCTTGACAAGATCATACACTGTACCTCGAGAGGTAGCTTATCCAAGGGCATCGAGGACATTTGGAGCTTTGGGTTTGGAGCTGGAGGCCCAGGAAGCTGTGCCTTGACACCATCGAGTTGCGAGTATTGAATAATCAGCCGCGTAAAGCTGTTGTCCGGTGGCTGGGTCAGGCATAAGATCTTTCGGGCATCTGCATCGGTCATGGCCATGATACCTTAATGACTGTCTTTCAAGGGCGGTCCGGTGACTCTGATGGTACAAAGAATCAAATGTATCGAGGGTACAACTCCGGGTTGGTCGTGGGAAAATTCAGGGTGATGGGTTGTGGTGGTTGCAGTAGCCGTTCAACTCATGCAGTGATACTGGCAAGATGAGTACACTGTGTCAGGATGTATGCTGTCGGTTGATTGAGTGTGTTCAAGGAAGATAAGCTGCGTGGATGGAAGGGGTATGGTTGAACAGGAGGAGTGTAGCTGGTGAGGAAGAATTTTGGTTATTTCAGTGTTGGCCCCTTTTATAGCAGTGTGCGCGCTAGAAGCGGACGGTTGTTGAAATTCAACTCTTCGCTTGCGGTATGAGTAAACCCGGAGTCCAAGGCATTCATTTTAATGGTGAAGAAATGGAGAATACAGGGCCCCTCATACAACGTCTAACCACGATGGGTGTGTTAGAAACACCGCTGTACGAATACCTCCGGCAGAGCCCATGGCTCGAGTTGGCTACGATTGACTTCCACTGTGGCCTCTCCACTGGACATCTTGGAGTGAGGGGAAATCGTTCCTGCTGGCTACGTATACGCCTCCCTCGCAGCTGAAGAGCTATCTAGCGGGGATGCCCATCTACTGATACTTTCAACAAGACTGACGGTAACAATGGCTATGACCTTAGTCTCCAATCCAGCTAATACCGCTCTTTCAGTTGCGGCTTCTCCATGGTGACGCGCTTGGCCACATTGCAGAATTACTCCATACAATCCAGATTGTGTTCAACCTACAACCAACTCATAGGGTACATGTGTTGACCAGCTGCATGGGTATGGCTTTACCAAGAGACTCAGCGACGCCACTTTTACAGGTGCCATCAGTTAAGCAAATAGTCCCTACCGGCGACAATCGAAGTACATGGTGGAATCTTACCATTCTTCTACAATAGCTTTACCAAGCACTCAACAGACACTCTGTACCTATAATATGTTAGCAGCCTGTCATCAAACTTCCTCCCCCCGCCCCAATGTTCCGCCATACGCCTTTCCTTGCATTGACATACATGATGTCCAAGATACTTGAAATTCACAACTCACGGATAGTGGTAATGTCTGGGATGGTAGCCCACGATCATGGGTATTGCTCTATGCAAAATTCTGGAGTGATATGCCGAACCCGGAGCAATACAGCTACTGTGGTTTTTGGGGTATCAGTTGTTAGTATTGAAACCACAGTCATGGTTTATTTCCCTGTACTGATCAATTAGTCCAACCACAGTAGAGCTTGTCTAGACACATCCCAGAAATCTCAAAACCCGTGGAATCTCATACTATACGGATCGCAATAATACACGTATGGTGCACCTCACTATCCTTTTTTCCTGAGTCTACGAGCGGCCATCCATGCTGCCTTCCAAGGCTCCTACAGAACTCCCTATGAAACTCCTTACAGTTCCAACACATTGGATGGAACAAGTATGGACAGCATATATGAAGTTCTATACAAAGCACCGGATGAAGCTATGTGAAGAATCGCATCAAACTTTTATGAGCCTCTTCATAGGAGCATGTATGAAGCTGTCTATGACGTGAAGGATATCTAGGACATGGTGTGAGGTTGATCTTGGTAGGTTATCTTTTGGATTAGGCCGCACTCCAGAAAATACTAAGTGTGTTAACGTTCTAGAACCTGCCCGTCGCACCAGTAATTTACATACGACAATTGCGTAATTATGAGGGTTGGTATAGAGCAGCTCCAAGGACGCATATATAACAGCTGTTCTACGAAAAATTGGTGAGAGAGCTATCTAGAGTAGCCTTGATAAGTCGAAAGTCTGCACGTCTCCCGTCGGTAACGGCCCATGCGCAGCCGTATCTGCGACCGATACAGAGGTGTAGGTACAAGCAATATGTAAAACACTTCGTCTAGTATCTTCGAGAAGATTGTTGGACAATAAACCAATTCCCTGATGAATGTAGGGGTTCGCCTCGGGCATCAGGTATCAAGTATGAAGCAAGTTAGGTCTTACGAAAATATTAGATTGATTGAGTGATTACTAGCTAATATCGTTATCACCAGTTCCTTTGTTCATCCCCCAACTCCTTCACTACTAGACTTGATGACTTCGAAACTGGTAAGAGAATGGGCCGTGAATCACAGCATAGAAGCGAAAAGTTTTGTTCTAATCTAATGGAGTTTCAATGCCTATCCCGTTTCTTGCCTGCTATTTACCAAACTTCCTACTGTCTCGCAAAGCCCAAATCTACCCGAAAACACTCCTGTATGCATGACTTTCAACCCCCTCTCTTACTTTATGCGTTGCGTATTCCGATAACCTAATGAAAACACGGATTCTCAATTGCGGTTGGATCTTTAAAGAAGCTGCCTAGACGCGGAGAGCGAAGTATAATCCGTGAAGACTTCCCCTGAATACTCGTGACGTTCTCCGATACACCGGATATAGCTGACGTGTTTCGACTTGTGAGGCTGATAGAAGAGTTTGCTTGAAGAGCAGCCGCGAGGCCTCGTCAGAGCTACCAAGACATTGTTTATTGAGAAACACAAGAGATTCCATGTGGCATATCTACGCTAGAGAGTGCCCAGGCTATGCTTCGGTCTCTTATCTCCGATTTAAAGCGGATAATGCGAAGGCCCAGCTATTTGAATTGTTGTCAGCCTCAACTGAATGACTTCCATCTTTCAGCCACTTTAATGAAACATCTTGAGGACCCATCCCGTATCCGCTCTTGTGACGGCAGCTCGTCGGAATGATTCGGGAGCATCCTCTGAATTTCTTTTGCCCCTTTTCGCAGTGGTGTAACGATTGTAAATTAACCTCCTCCAGCAGCGGAAAGCGTCCTTTCAAGGAACGATACGTCGCACTCCAAGAGCCTAATTCCAGAATCACCATGAGAAGCATTAGAGATCGTAAAGTCCTAGCGCACAAAGTTCAGAAGTCTACAAGCTCAGGTTGGTTTGTTCTGAAATTATTCAGATACAATGTACGAAGATGGAGTAGCGGGTTAGAGCCAGTCAGAGGCGTACCCAGGGGAAGATATGGTGGTGGTATGCCGCCGTGTATCCAATCTTAAGTCGTGCACACGAGCCTGATTCTTCGAGTAAGTGGGCAGAACTCAGCATTGCTGCGAGCGTATCGATAGCATCAATCTGGCCCAGACTGACGTCATCACCGGCACGCTTGTTCATATATGAAGCGATGTCCTCTGCATCGAAGAAAGAGCTCCATATATCAAAGCATCGTATATTCTGGAACGTTGACCGTATAAGGATTGGTGGTAAGAAATCCGTTATACGAGCAAAGTTCCAAGGATTGATGCTTTGCAGATCCGTCATGTTAATCATGTGTAAGATCTCAATCCGTTCCGGTTGTCTGCCAGAGTAGGCGAGAGCTATGAGGAATAGACTGACCAGGCCCATGCGTGATTCTCAGACTCGACATGGGGTGCCACATGTATCACATTCCAGATCAGCGTTGGTGAGTGTGAAACGTCTCGGTATTGTCGTCGAAGGTAGTGTCAGGGCTTGGAATACGGCCTAGGATGTCTGCAAGCTTTTCAAGAGCGGTCCGTGAAGCTTTTTGGTACTTCGCGCGTGGATTTCATCCTCGGCTTACAGGGGTTACTACCACAAGTTTTCTACCCAAAGACCCTGGTCCTGAAGCCTTGTCATACTCGCGACCCGTCACATCGTACGGAGAAGTTTGTTGTTCCCTGTCATCAAAGAATGTCTGCTCAGTCCACAGATCCTCCAAAAACCGCTCAATGGGACTCCCTTCGGCTCTCTCCGTCATAAACCATAGCTTTTGTACATTCCGAGGAATTACCGTATGCTTAGACATTCGATCGAGCCTCTCCATAATAGCTCTGTCCATTGGCACAAGCACACTCCTGAAGCGACGACTAGCAGAGATGTCGAAGAGTAATGAAGGGGTTAGTAGGAATGGTAAGTTGATGATATCGATATCGCTTAGGTACTCGGTGATTTTAAATAGCAGCTCTGGTGGAAGGCGATCTATGGTCTAAGGCTTTCCAAACAGAAAGCGATAGCTGAGATCAAGAACAAAGCTGTTCTTAAACAAACCCTTGTCAATGCTCGATGTTTGGGCGATGAACTTAACGAAAACGCTCTGATGAAGAATGCTTTCTTTGAAGAGGGGGATTCATTTGTGAGTCGACCTAAAAAGGCTAAATATGGTATGGAAGTGTTGCGTTGAGAAGTGTTGGGGGGAAAACGCAATCCTCGTGAATCTCTAACACATTGGGCAAAGGCGTCACAACATCCAGAAGGACTAGCTAGAGGTTTCAACCCCGCGGCGAATAGCCTTGAGGTGACACGGCGCGTAAAGGCGATATTATTCAGTGAATACTCTGCCGAGTTTATGGTAGATGCAAGTCCTCGCACGTAAGTTCGGACACGAAAAATGAGTGCACAAGTAGTCTGCAGCAGATCTCAAGTTTTTCTCCTCTCCCAATGCCAACTATGTGCCTGAAGCCGAGAGTACGTACCCTCGACACTTCAGAGTAGCTGTATCTATCCCCATCCCCCCTTCCTTTTTTCTTCTGTAAAATTAGAGATCCAGCCCCTACGGTGGTCCAATCCCAGCGTAAACACCAACCCCACAGTTCCCATCACTAACCGTAAACCCCCCATTCCCACCCGTATAGAAGCTCGCGAGCTGCGAATAAGGGATACAGTATGGTACGTCAGTGACCAAGAAGCAAGATCCGGTACTGCTAGTCACGAAAGCCGCGAAACCACAATCTGCCGTGTTGACGCAGGCGACACAGCAGTCGTAAGCAGTGGGGACGCCATCAATTTGCTGCATGGTGTTACTTGTCACTATTTGGCCGACGGGAAGGCCGTTGACGGAGCTGAGGAGGTTATTAGGGGCACAGTTGGGGTAGGCTGTTGCTGAGGGTAGGGAAATGGAAACTGTGCTGGTGGAAGTAGTCGTGGTGGTGAAGGTGGAGCTTAAGGTAGTTGTCGTATGAGAGGTTGTGGTGAAGGTTTGAGTTGTGGAGGCATTGGCAGAAACACTTGTAACTGTTGTGGTGCAAAGAATCGTAGTCGTGGAAGTAAGGGTGGACTGTGAAGCTTTGACGGTCTGAGTTGTTTGGGCAGTTTGGGTTATTGTAGAGATGGAAAAGATGGCGATTGTTTCGTCGCAGGAGACTGCTTTGGGAAATTGAGTGGGCTTGTGGTGCACTTTGCCGCTTTCTAGTGTGAGAGTGACATTTTGACTGCCATCTTCAGGATCGTCTTCCAAGCTGTGCTTACTCGGAGATGTGTCCTGCTTTCGAGGTCTCAACTGATCGAAGGGAGCAAGCTGGCCGCGCCTTTGTAGGAGCGCAGATCTCTTCTTAGTAGGTGTATTCGTTGGGATATTTGAGGCAATTGGGATAAAGCCTGAGGACGTGGAGATCGTAATAGTCCCAACTGGTAGGGTAGTCGTCGTATTTATCCAAACTGTGCTTGTAGCCACAAGTGTGAAATTTTCGGTGTCCTACCGCACAATTTAGCATTCGATGAGGTCCTTCCAAGCAGAGGCCGTACACACTGTTACCAAGCTAGTCCGTGTCATGGAAAACGTATCTGTTACCTGGGGAAGGGTAGTTGTGATCGTCTCGCAAGAAGCTAGTGTGTTTGTGACTGTTCCTGGTGGCGGCGTAATCGTCTGCACAGGAATATACGTGATGGTTTGAGTGGCATATTGGGTCAGAGTCCTTGCATCAGTAACGGTGGGTATTGGCAACACCAATTTGGGTGCGAATTTCGTGAAGCATTTTTCAGATGTGCTGATGGGTTCACAGGAGATGAAAGGTAGGAATGCCACGAGGAAGAAGAAGATACACATATTTGCAGTCGCGAGGCAGTGAGAGGACTGGAAGATTACACAACCTCATAAAGACCAAGTGATATCTTGGAGTTGCTTCGGGGCTCTGCAAAAAAAAAAAAGACATTAGGCGTGTAACGTTCTCAGAATCGATTATATGTCATGCAATTTCTACTGAAAGCACGAGGTTTAATACTTCCCATGTATACATACTTAGCCGTTGAGGAACGCCCATGGTTCCTTGTGGATCAATATGCAAGCCACAGGAACATTGCCCACTGTTTCTTTAAAGTATTTACAGACGCTATGAAGGATCTCGCAGTGGAACTGCTACATACAAGGTCCGCATTGACCCAGTCTGTGCTCCTTTGATTCGAAGTCGTGGAATACAAGCATAGGCCAAGCTGGGGTTAATCTATGCAGTTCAATGTCATAGAGTGCAGGAACCGGAGGCTCCTCCTTTGGCAAGGTATAAAGATTTGGCTGAGCATTTTGCATTTTCCATAATCGATACATAGTCGAATGCGAGTATATCGTGCACCGATTGGCTGATGTCTCGGACAGTCAGCTAAAAGAGTAAGAGCTGGACAGGATTTCTGTTCGTTCTGCAAGGTAGAAGACGAAAGAAGATAAAGTTTGGCAGTTGGCGGCTGCAGACGTTTGAACCGGACTAGTGCCAATACATGACGCTCGATGCTGCAGGTGGGTTGCCCGCATAAGGTATCCATTCTAGAAGTACCTAATCGTAGGAGAGTGGACCCACATATCAGGAGTGTTCAGCTATGGACACTAGAAGAAGCCTCTGTATAAAAAAGAAATGGAGCTGTCGAAGGAACAAGTGGTATAGTGCGACGTAACGACGACGACTAGCATCGTTCAATGATCCGATTCAAAGAGATCAACAACCGCTTCGCTCCCTCGCACGCCCAGCCCGTACGGGGGGATAGCACATATACACAGCATCCTCCTCGGCACCCAGCTTCTGTCGGAAGTCGCCCTTCTGCGTCAATTTGAATTGCTTTGTAATTGACTGGTACGTATGTTGTAGCATCCTGACCCGAATACCGCCAAGATTGTGTGCAGCGTGGAGCTCAGATGTCGCCCCGGTCCCAAATGTCAATTGCTTAGTGTCTAAAGCTTTGGCCGCGTTGATAGCGTGGAGGGTGATCGCCTCAATGGTGCCCGGGGAACTCGAGTGCCCATTTGACTTGGTAGCCGTACTGCGGCGCAAGCTGCGCAAGTACCACAAGTGCATGTATTTGCCCTTGTTTATCGTGCGCATAGAAGTACCGGCGGTGTGGCATACCACGCCATGGCGTTATCTCAGAAAGGTGGACTTACTTTCCCGTTCGATTGGCCTGCCAATCCTTGATTCGGGCATTACACTTGTCCTGTATTTCTTGCGGAACTGCTTCACCTTCAGGTAAATCGACAATCTTGATGCCTTCACGTTCGGCATGTCGAACTTTGCGCCCCACGTCGTGATTAGTTTCGACAATGTTTTTATCCGGGTTGACGCGCTCTTCAGCAGCGCAGGTGAGCGTTTTCCAGCCGAAATTCGTACCAAGCACTTCCTCCATCTTATATCCAACGAGGGCCCATATAGGTTTTAAGTGCGTCTCTTTCTTTAGCCATTTCAAGAATGCTGGTACAACCCTTACGTATTGGTCATATTTTGTAGCGATCATCTGTCCACGATGTGTTTGTGGCATCACCGCAATTGGCGATTAGATTTTCCAGTGGCTGTAATTGGTCTTTTGATTCAGCCGGCCTACCATGGCCCCAAGGAGGACTAACGGTGCTGTCTGCTGGATGCCTAAGCTCGGGACCTGGTGGCTTGGCTGGAAGGCTTTTAGGATCTCGAGGAAACAAAGACGCCAGGCGAATATTGCCAAGTGTGAGTATGAGCATGACGAGACTTTCAAGTCCAATACCGGCACCTGCGTGTGGTGGAGCGCCTGGGTGGAATGCTTCCATGTACTCGTCCATACTTTCGAAATCAATTTTTTGCGCCAGCATCTTTCCTTCAACACCTTCGAGTCATGGATTCGCTGGCCACCCGTCAAAATCTCTTGACCACGCAAGAAGATATCAAACGAGTTCGTCACTTTGTCGTCATGGGGATCGGGCATGGTGTAGAATGGTCTTGCTGATGTCGGGAACTTGTCAAGTGTATAATAGTCGGTCTTGTACTTTTCCTTTACCAACTCGCCCAGCCGGATTTCATCCCTCGTGTGCAAGTCTTCTTGCTCCGATGGCGGCTCCCCATCATCATCGGTCCATCCAGAATCTCGTAAAATCCGAACTCCCTCTGCAAATGGTATCCTCGGTGTCTCCTTCAACCATACAAGATTATCATGTGGGAAGTGTCGCTTGATGACTTTCAGCTCATGACAGAATCGATCGTAGATGCCCTGGAATATGTGTTTGAGCGTCGCATCGACTAGATGTAAGCTTCGTCGTAGTGCTCTTCAATTGCCATCTCTAAATCTAATCCGGTGTACTCTATGAGATGTCGGTGAGTGTTGCTGTTCTCTGCCCGAAAGACGGGACCGATATCGTAAACTCTTTCGAAGTCGGCGGCGACACACATCTGCTTCGCATGTTGAGGGCTCTGAGCGAGAAAGGCTGGCCGCCCGAAGTAGTCAAGCTGAAAAACGCTTGCGCCAGACTCGGTAGCGCCTGCTTGTATTCTGGGAGTATGAATCTCCAAAAAGCCCTTAGAATCCAGGTATGACCGGAAGAGATTGCAAACGCCAGAGTTGATACGGAAGACTGCTTGTGAGGTGGTGGTCCGTAAATCGATAATGCGATTCGATCGTCGTACTCTGTCGGGTAATCTCTCGTTGTGACCCTCCTCTTTATCCTTCTTCTCTTTCGCGACTTCCGCTTCGTAAGGTGTAAAAGGAACGGATTCCTCTTTCCTGACGATCACATGTAGTTCCTGAATCGATATTTCTAGGTCGTGGACGGAGCAGCGTGTGATGGGTACTTCTGGATGTGAAGATAGCCCTTGACGAGGACAATAGATTCCGTTGGAATACTCTCCACCCATTGAACCATGTGTGTAGAGATCTCCCCCTCTTCCATGTGTAGAACTCCTTGTATAGTAGCCAATTGCTGGCGAAGGACAAGGAATGCCAGTTTCACACTCATCTTGCGCGCGGCCTGAACGCGAGCTCTGAGGGAGACTTCTTCCCCAGCCTGCTGGGTATGACGTGAATCAATCTGCCAACGGTCGCCCTCGGTAGGCTTATCCTCCCTTGACTGCATGAGAGGCAAGTTTCCATATCGCCTGTAAATTTCTTCGGGCTCTTCGCGAGCTGCGCGCTCATCCTCTTCTCTTTTCTGTCGTAGTATCTCCTGCCTGCGCTCCTCGTTTGCGTTGATTCGAGCTTCATGGCTCCTCCTCCTCGCCGACTTACTGTTTTGCTTCCTGCCTTGCCGTTGACTGTCATGGTTTGCGTCGTTACCGTTGGCTCGAAAAGAAGGAAGATATTCGGAGGAGGATGACGCGTCCTTGTTAGTCTTACCGCTTCCGCTCAAGTTCGCCGCCAATTGTTGCCCTTTCCTTTGGCGAGTTGGCGAATCATCTTCGTTCGTGGACCTCCATCCGCATAACAGCTTTTTCAACTTCGACATGGGCGCAGTGGATATAATTTGCACTCTACACTCGCCATCAAGTCCTATCTGATCAGACAGAGATGGCAGGAAGCATCCATCTTACCAAGAAAGCAGGAGAGGCTCACGTCAGAGTGACGTGCCGTGTCCCAACGGCCAATTGAAGTGGTGCAGTATAGTAGTACGGAGTACTTAGTGTCAAGCTGGTACTGTAACAAGCAAACCACTCGTGCAACTGTATCAGGAACAGATCGCGATCTCGCATACCGGAGTGACATGGTACTCGGTTCGCGGTACTAGTGCACCATGGGTGATTGTTGATGTTTTGAGTGGATGACTGAGAAATTGATAGTCTTCCTGGTATCAGCTTCCGTCCAACTCAGGAGCACATTCAGTCCTTGATGCGAAAATAGCAATAGCAAATGACGAATACGGTAAAGCCTTAGGTCTACGTTCGGCCCTTTTATCAGAGACAAAGGGTGCTAAACTACTACAAAGCAACAGACTTCTCATACCGTCTTGTTCATCTCTAATCATCCCTTTGCTCCGCCGCACGTCGTTACTTTTAATCAAAGATGGCCAAGAGGAGGTGGTTCCTATATCTTCAGGTCATGTGGTGGCGGATGCTAGCCAAAATAGGCGCATATCTTCATTCTCTGCCCAGCCCAAAACCCCCTGGGTCTACATCCATCACCAGAGAGAGTATCGGATCATTACTGAACCTACACTTCTACGTTCCGAGGGATTTCGATGAGCAACGCAAGCGTGGAAAGAGATATCCAGTAGTGGTTATTCTACTGGGGGATTCACTCTCAGCACCCCAACTGATGACGCGCGCTGGGCCCGTATGGTTTTGCAAGAGCTCGATGCCATTTTTCCAATGGTAGCGCTGAGCAACTAGATAGAGCGGCTCGTGCAGTCCAATTGTTACATGGGTTTTACTAATTGCTTCATCCATCGGAGATGCAGCAATGACTCCAAATAGCAATGCATTTCCAAGGGAACCCCTTGCAAAAGATGAACACGAAAGGCCAAGGCTTTATGTCTACGAAGAGACGATCTCTAATCATTTCTGAATACCGTTGCCCGTTGAGTGATCTGGTTCCCTGATCAAGCGTTGCAATAAACGCCGGGCTTAGGTGTTTCGAAGGCTCGAGGCACGCTAAATATTTTAGCCAAGCCTGAAGCCAGCGCTTAACATGTTACCATACTCTACGAGAAATCTATGCTAGGTGCTGCCTAGAGTTGAATTATCCTCTCATGCGTTTGACTACGCGGCTTCTCACTATGGCTAACGGTCCCAAGGTTGGACAACAATTGCAGGGGAAGTTGAGCATCTACACGATTCTTGAACAGATGCATTCATGCATCTGGATCGCAACGTAGGACCCAGACTTGATGCACTGAAGTTCATGATCCTCAGTATGAAATAGAAATGCGATGACGCAAAAGGTCATTATCAAGCAAGCCCCTGACGATCGATTGAACAACGAACTCCGAGTTCTTCAGGCCCTCAATGAAAATCCATGCATTCGCCCACTTGTTGATACAGTCGAAGAACCCCCTTCTCTAGTCTTAAGGCATTTGGATGACAACCTGCTTGATGCATCGAATGCAACGCGGCTCGAGAAAGCCGACATCAAACTCGTCGCTCGTAATGTGCTTATAGCGCTAGACGCACTTCACGAACGGGGTTATGTTCACACAGGTCAGTTTCATGACTATATTATTGGTAGCCATTGGTCCTGACAGAATCATAGACATCAAACCCAATAATATTCTCGTCAATTATGGTCATAATTCTGCTCGCTTCAGTGAAGTACAGTTGGGAGATTGTGGGGACACATGTATGATCGACCCCAACGCGGACCTACTTCAAGGTCACGTCATTGGCGCGGCCATCTTTCGAAGCCCCGAGGCGATGCTCAATCTTCGCTGGAAAGCTCCAACAGATATCTGGTCCTTTGGGGCGACGGTAAGTCGGATATATTCCACAGCTCTAGGTCCTTAGTAATAATCGTGATATAGTTGATCAGTCTTATTTGGGGCTACAATTGGCATATCTTTAGGCCGGAAAACGCTGATGTCGACAGCGAAGAATATCCGCTTCTGGTTTTCATCAAACAAGCGAGCATCTTCGGGCCGGTGCCCTTGAGTTTTCAGGATATTGCCGATGACGAGAGGCTGGAAATTCTGGCAAAGACGATTCACTTCATCAACGACAACAATCTGAAAAAGCCCTTTTATCTCTCTGCAGACAAGGAGCTATCAAAGGAAGACAGGACTTTTATTTGCAAGATCATGAAACTGGATCCACGAGACCGACCAACCGCGAAGGAGCTACTACAGGACGAATGGTTTCGAGAAGACTAAGGTAGGTCGTGCCTAGGGTCCTTTGGCAGTCTTATTGGCACCCTAATAGCTGCCCTACAGAATCAACTTGCCTCCATTGTTTCGAGCTCCATAAGCCCCTTCATGACGGCAAGATTATACATAAAAGAGCTGGTGATCAAGCATCTTACCAGTGAAAGAAATTTGATCGCTGCTTCCCATCAGCATTTCTCCATTCAACGCCACAAGATATTCAAGTACTAATGTGGCTGCCTAATATATGAAGGCAGCCACTCCTTGAACACCGCCCCCCTTTGCGCGGACACCACCTCCTGCACTAAACCTAATCGGGTAATCCCTTCACCTCTGAGAGAGATACACGGATTTGCGTCTGTATACCACCAAATTCAATGTAGTTTTTCACCTGTTTTCCCGGGCGCATTAAAACCTGAAACATATCTTTTGAATGCTTAGAATTCAGCTCAAATTGCACGTCTAAATCTACATTTGAAAACTGCTCATGTAGGACTCCGGAACACCGCTAATGTGACCGCCTACAATTGCCCCCCTAGCACCTCCTCGTTCACCTCGCTGACGACCTTCTCGTCTACCGCGTTGGCTCTGTGTAGGCGGTGGTGGTTGACTGTCGGGTATCTGCGTTTGGGCGTACTCGAAGTCAGACGGCTCTCGCCGTGTAGACTCCTCAAAGGCTCGTCGACGTCGCTGCGAGGCAGTGAGACGCTGCGAAGCTCCTGCTCAGACTTTGTTCAGAGCGCCTGGCGGTCGTCCTTTGAGCTTCATCACCGCCGGCTCTTGATTGCGTAGAATGTCGGACGCTGACGAAGTTTCTTCGATATCCATAGCCTCATTATCATCGCCTTCGTGTGCATGATCATCCTCCTGCCCCTCCTGCCCCTGCCCGATGACTTGTTTAGGCGGCTTCACGAACCTTCCATGAGAATGTACGTCTTTCAGCTTCAAAACGCGTCCGCCCGCTTAATCGTACAGGCATTCCTGAATGCGATGAGCACATGAAAGACTCATAGTCGTGATAAAGGTGTTAGTACAGACTATAATCGCTGTGAATTGCCCGGCGATGCGAAGATATTAATCTATCACCATGTCAAGAGTCACGGAACTCTCGAAGGCGGTCAAATCACGAAGAAAGGGTCGATTTCGAAGCTTCTTTGATAGACGCGCTTTTGCCTCTTCAATCTTACCGTTATAATTGTGATATTGATCGTTAAAAAACTTATCTAGCTTGCCCGTCACCGTGTGAAGGTCGCCGGTAGCAAACTGAAGCTTTTCCTTCACCACTTTGTGCCCGCCTTCGCTGCGTGAGGTGGTGATATTGTCAAAGTGTAGAATCTTATTGGTGTAGCATTTAGCCCACTTTTGACGCTGCGGCCAGATGTGCTCTTCAATGTAAAGACTAATCTCGACATTTGTCGCCAATAGCAATAACGGTCGTACTGCTGTGCTTGTAGGAGGTCTGTCCTACATTCGATATTTCACCATTAGGTTGTGGTAGAGTCTTGCAAGGAAGAAAGTTTAATCCAACAATTCATACAGACCCAAACTAATAGATCACATAGGTACGTTACTCTTACGGAGGTGATGCCCCAAAATGCTTAAGCGGCCCGAGGGGAAATCCCAGTCTTCTCAGCGTGAAAAAGGGCAGATTATGGTTCCATTGCGAGAGGGAACGGACACAGGAAATAGAGAGGATATGAAAGGCGAGTCGGTATTCCCATGGGCTCCTTTACTGCCGCCACAAGGCATACAATTCAGCAATTGACGAGGTGGTCCGTAGCCGGGTCAACGACAGATCCGTCTTTGAAGTATCAAGGGCGGCAGGCATTTTGTGGAAAGAATGATTTCTACCAAGCTGTAATATCTTCAACTTCAGCTTCGCCAAAATTGCGGGTCTTCGTAAGGTCGCCTATATTGTCTCCATCTGTTCCGTTCGCGTCGTTCGTACTTACCCCTGCCCTGTCCATAATATCGGGAATTACCTCTCTGAAAAACTCTAAGATATGTGAATTGACCTGCTCAAACTGTAGTAAGAATGCATCGTGGCCCTCGGAACTGTCAATCTTCCGTAGCCTTGAATCGGGGATAGCTGCAGCTATTTCTTGCTGTTCTACAAAGGTGAACAGTCCGTCACTCTCAATGCCAATTACCAGTGTTGGCTGCTTAATCTGAGATAGTGCCTTGGCTATCGCGTTTGGTTCACCCACAGGCACGCGATATCTCGAGACATCATGAGTGTCGAGTTTCCTGGTGATAGCTATGTAGCAGTTGCTGTCGAAACGCTTGACGAACTTTTCCCCCTGGTACCGCAGGTATGATTGGGCAGAGAAGTATGTCGTTGTACGTTTTCGTTCAATAGGAGGGGTCGGTGGAGGAGGAGCCAAAAATGTAGTAGCGCCATGGAATTGGGGGTCGGTGTATTGGGGCACTAGACCATCTGTCATGGAAATGTCCGTGTCTGATGTCCGAGGGGGCGTTGCCACTCCATTGATGCTCGAAGCTCTAGGTGCACCGGCGTTTCTGTGGCCCTCGTTATGCACCGCCCAGTGCTCGTTGGACGGGGTCGATGGACGATGGTTGTCATTGATAACTTGTTTGTGCGAAGGATCTGGGATATTCCGTCCAAACCGCGACTCAAAAGAGTCCCGACTTCGATACGTCAACAATGCAGACATACGAGCAGCACCGAGCCCTGCCGCAGGTGGGTCGTCGAAGGAATAATACCCGTCCTCATACTTAGGATCACAGTATATACTTTGCCGTTGGGCTTCCCCCCAGCTTATTCCCCAGGCGCTGTGCCGGCTCGATGTCGCTATTGGCACGATTGCCCGCACGTAATCGCTGCCAAAGTAGGCATATTCGAGAACCAACATCCCCCCCATAGATCCTCCGACAGCCGCAGCGATCTGGCGTACCCCTAAATCATCCAGTACAAGCTTGTGGATGCTGGACTAGTCAGCGTAGTAGTATGGTAGGGGGGTGATTCAACTGACTTGACATCATCTCGAATTGTTGTTAGAGGAAATTCGGGGCCGTATCTCTCCCGTCTCGGGTCTCCATCTACACTGGTGACGGAGCTCGCACTGCCATATGGGCTTCCGAGGCTGTTCAGGCAGATGACAAAAAACCTTGTCACATCAAAAGCGCGACCAGCTCCACCCATGAGCGGTCCCCACCAGTCACTCGCATCAGCGCTGCCTGACAGAGCATGGCATATGACCAATGCGTTGTCTCCGTCTGGGGAGATTTTCCCCCGAGTGGTATATGCGACAGGAACGCTGTGAAGCACAACGCCTGATTCGAGTGTGAAAGCGGGTACAACAGCAATCTGCTGGTCTGGGATGAGTGAAGCGAAGGGGTTCTCACGCTGTGAGGAGATTCTCTCTACGGGATTTAGCATGTGAACACCATGGATATGTACAGGATGACTGACGGAGTTTCTGAGTTGGTGCTACGCCATTGGGCGCACCTTGATCCGTTGTCATCTCCAAGATCCAAAGTCTCTGTGCTAGGAAGGTTCTTCAATGCGATACGTCTGTGGAGAATGAAGAGAATCAGAACGCCGCTGAATTAGGGGAAATTGAATGATACACGAAGATTGAAAGATACCGGTTGCTGTATTTTAATATGACGCAATCGGTCTACGATACGTTAAGGTCCTTCTGAATGTGCAACCACGGACCTTAAGTAGTACCTACCTCGAGAGTATAGTAGCTCAACGTTGATTGCGCTCTACTATTCAGTTGTAACTAGCTACGTGTCGTCCCTGATTGCTACCGGGGCTGATATCTTAGTACTTTGCTGTTTGTTGCGTTCAACTTCGATCAGAGATGCAGCACTTCGCTAACAGAACATGCCTTGTTTGTTTGCTTGTTTGTGCAACTCCCATCTGCCACTGCGAACCTTCTGGTTGACAACACGATGAGTCTTCTTTGGGCTGGCATATCTTGCCGATATGAGTAGGGCAAATAAATCCGAAGATGGAGATCCTGGGTTTCAGCGACAATGACTGCTTCCAAGCATTCGTAGGCGTCTTCGCCATAAAGTTCTCTGAGCTCGCAAGTATAGCGCTGCATGTAAGGAACCGAAGGCGAATACTTCTATTCCTAGTACATGCTAATGTTCATCGCGTTTGCTTTAACGCTTTCAATATGTCTAAATACCGTCTTCTGATAAAGACCATAGTCTTGCACATCAGCATAGGTTAAACCTCCTTAGCGAATTAGAACTACCTCCTCAAGCAAGAATCGCGTATAGCACCACTATCTGAGACCAGAACTGTGTATTCCGAATCATGTCACTAAGCAGCACTCTTTCTAGACGCAGGCTTGCTCTTGTCCCAGGCCAGGAGGCTCACCTAATCCTCGAAAGGTAATACTCCTCCCACCTTCCGCATTTGAACGAACCTCCTTTCTGAATGGGCCTGACTCAAAGCTTTGCTCACAGAAAGTCGACGGATCCACAATTCAACAGCCGCTGGAAGATCGCGCCGTCAAACGAAGAGCGTCAAGAAAGGTCCAGTACACGGGACGGTCCAGGTGATGGCAAAATATCAAGGGACAGAACCACTCACAAGAGAAAACATGATACCTACACCCAGGATGATCAGCGAAGATACTCGGAGATATCGGAGAACATTCCGCATATGAGTAAAGACGACTCTGATATAGACGTTAAACGGATAGGCAAGGAAGCCTTTGGTTTTAGATGCACTAAGATCGTTTTTAAGAAGGTACTGTTCAGGTAGCTAGGTTGACGTTCAGACATGAGCTAACAGACGCCGTTTTAGCCGAACCTAAGCCTGGGTCCTGATATCCCTCGATTATCCGATACGTTCCAGCCCGTCTCATCTTTGTGCGCTATATCACCCAGAGATTGTTCGACGACTGGTCGACCTCCGTTTTGGGTCCCTTAAGCTTTGTCATCAGCGTTACGTGAAGTATATCTCAGAACTCGATGAGTTAGAACTTGGAAGTTTCAAAGGCGCTGGGAAAGCCCGAAAAATCTCTATTTTCCTAGCATTAGAACCATGTTCCCTATGGTAGACCTGCATTCACAGATCTCAGTAGTCTCTCTATGTTTCAATACGGACAAAACATACACGCAAGTCGTGCTCGAAGTTTTGTCCTACTACGACTTTCTGTCTTCCATCTGGTTGTCATGGCATCAGGCAACTTTGCTGGGAAGGAAGTGTATTGAAACAAGGATGGAAAACATAGAGAAGGTTCGAGATACATTTGGACTACTCCATTACATTAGTGATCAGCAATGTTGAGTAGAAGCAATTTATTACCAATGATTTATTCAAATCGCCCTAGATTGTGAGAATAGTCGAGATGAATGGTCAAAGGTGTGGTAGTCTTAATGATAGCCAGAAAACCCTGATACTACACTCACCAACCATGTTCTCCAATACGCACCTACAGAAACTGAGTCTTAACTTAACGTCTCGCGTTCGTCGGTAGCCCATACATGATACAAGACAACCAACCCGGCGAAACATGAATCAAGGTGATATATATCGAATATCAGAGTAAAATAGGAAACACATGTCAAGATTCCGGTACACTATCCCTCCGGCGTCGAGTTGGGACTTGCTCCCTATCTCAAGATCCGTCAGAAGGCTTGCCACCACCCCAATTGGAGGTAAAGCTGTAATCCATTTGACGGTACTACACGGATATATTAGTATGTAGAAATGTTCGTTCGGAGAAGCAAACGTACTGCCGGGTTGTTGGTGCTATCCCAGCCTCCTACGTTATATCTCTGTATGCCGTTGTTTTGGCTGCTAGGCGATACCAGAGCACCGAGAGCAAAATCTATTTAGTCTTTTTGCGATTCGGGCCTGATGACCATGAGATCCTCGAGTTTACTACCCACAAGCAAAGGTCTGCTATCCGATGCTATTGCTTTATCTTGATAGCCAATCTGAGCTCCGTTGTTGGCTTTCAGCCGGATCTCACCGAATAGGGATCGAAGGCCGTTACGTCAACCCACTAGGTTAGGTGAAAGCTGCAAGTGCCTTGCGCATAGGGAGCGACTGGGGCAGGCGGGGGTGTAAGGGGGCACTTGATTGTTGTGTACCGGGGTCATAATCCTCGTACGGCTCTCCAATATACGAACAGATCGGAGCGGAATTTTCACAGCCACCACAATCTGATGGCTTAGAGCAATCGTTTGGGGATCCGGGTGCAAGGTCTATCTGGTCGGAGGATACTGTGTTGTAGTATTGGATGCCACGATTATCATTTGCGTCTTTGTCGTCTGAAGTATCGCGTTTTAGTGTTCTTGACTTGTCCAAAAGTCGATTTACATGAGAGTGATATCCTTTACGCTGTGACAATGCGTGGCGAGGAAGTGCACCCTAGTATGAGAGTAGCATATATGAAAAGGAAGGGAGTGCAGGAGTCCACATACCATTATAGCGGACTCTTGGACTTATTAACGAAGCATCAGAACCCAAATTTAGCGTAGCCCACTCCTGACAGCGCTGAACACCGTAGACCTTGACCTCGGTGTCCTTGGTGCTTTTAAGTTCCTTCTCATCGACATCTCTAGCTATCACCCAATTAGCGCAAGGAAATCAATTGAACGATTAGCAGAGTACTTACTTTCATATTTATGGCCGAAAAGTCCGATATGCTATCCCATAGAGTGATCAAAAATTAATTTAACGGCCAGATGCAAGTCAAACTCACCATGAACTCGTGCACCAATGTGTGTTCGTAAGATATCAGATTATTTAGCTGCTTCGACTGAGTACCTTCAGTGATGGTTTTCAAGTACCTGCCTTAAAAGAATTGTGAACACAAAGTTACAGCCTAGCCTGTGCCTGTGCCTGTGAGGTCCGGCTTTTCGGTCTATGCGGCCCTATCCCACATCAGTCAAGGATTCATACGTTTTGAAGACAACGTACAAGTTCGGTTCATTATCGCATTTGTGCTCATTTGGCCCAACACCATCGCAATGATACGCAAGTCTCCACTTTTCGGCTGGTCTCTTCTGTCCGTCTTTATGTCCCTTGTATGGAAAACTTGAAGCTTGATTCATATTATGCCAGATCGAATCGAATCGGTCCTTGAATGTGCTCGTCCAGTCGTCTTTGGTGGCTTTGCCAGGTTTGACGAAGAACAAGTCCCAAGCGGCAGTATTTGCAGAACCTTGACCGTTGGGATTGTCGGCCGGAGGCAACAATACATTTTTCATGTATTCCTGTGCCACCCGAGTGGTTTCTTCCAAGATGGTAAATCTATCCGAGGAACATTCGTCATAAGCCTTGTCCCATTAGATACCCGGAACTCTTTTGTCAAGACATCTAACTTGTCTTGGCGAGCGTTACGCCTAAGTTTTGCTGTTGGAGCCAGGGCAACAGAATCGACGGGGCTGCTCCATATTGGCAAAATATAAGCTACACCAAGAAGGAAGGCATAAGTATGAACCATTTTGATATGAGAACAACTTCGGAAATCAAGTGCTGGCGTATACTTAGGTGATATATTACGCAGTACAGTTTAAATGGAAAACGAAGCTCTCTATTGCCAGCAGGAATCTGATACAATAGAAAAGGAATGTCATTTCAGCTTCATATAGGACTCGAGAGTCTGCTTCGCCAATCACCAAAGGTAGTTGGATTCCCTAGTACGGGGCTGTACCAGGTGGTTGAGCTCGATGAAAGTTGGTTTCATGCTTCTAGGCAAGCGGCGTTAAGTATCGATGGCTTCGTTGGTCCGTCAAGAAGGGTTTCACGAGCATTGCCCGAAACACCAACAGGCCCATCTTATGATGAGGCCCCAATCTGATACAACGTACAGGAGCTGAAAATGGACTAGACAGAACACTGAGCCGAAAATTTTGTTAATCGAACAAACCAAAGAAGTGTTATGTGGTCTAAGCGTCTATACAATTCATAAAGCAGTGCTCTCTCTTGTTGAAACACACACGGAAGGAATCCAAGGATTGCATCAAGGCAGGGTTAAGGCTCAAAATAGGCATGACAGATATGTACATAGAAGGTTGCAGACTTGCCGTATGCTCCTGGCGATAATTGACAGTTGCCGGGCATGATCTTTCTTGACTTCCTTGACAGAGAGTAAATTACAACGGTATCTTTTTCTTACCCAACCGGATATACTAAAGCGAACATGCACACGCCCTTGGGGGCCGTTAAGCGCTGGCAAAATGCTACGTGGCTATGCAAAAAATTCTGAACTATTCCAAAGGAAGAGTACAAACGCCACCTCCGCCAGGGGAAGCATGTTTAAGAAACATTGCTCGAGAATAAGGCATTGACCTATTAACCAATGCGGCGCTTCGTTTGATCATTCAGGCATCGATGTCAAGAGAGCTGTCAGCCGATGGCACAGCAGTCGCGCGGTGCCACAGCGGCGTGTGCGTTAGCGGGCAGTGTATGGCAGTAGGCGAACCATGGTAGAGATCTCGAGTATGTACTGCAACAATCCAACCTGGCACGCCTATCCACTAGATGGAATTCCTTCTGATCCGGATCCTTCAATCTGTTTCAGTCGTGTTTGTTAATGCACGTGATGCTCAGGTCAGGGCCTATTCTAATCGGGTTAGTCAGGGGTATCTGTTGGTTTAGTTAGCTGCTGAACCGTCCACCTCCATAGAATCTACACACTTACACCTATCGCTGCTTCAACGGTGTTGAGCTATCACATTGCTGTGGTAGTGGTGTCGTTACGAGTAGTTGGGAGAGCACGGCGCAGTAGCCTAGGCGCAGTAGCCTAGGCGCAGTAGCCTAGGCGCAGTAGCCTAGGCGCAGTAGCCAAAGCGTAGGGGTCATACTGTACATACCATGCCCCAAGCTGTTGTCTTCAATCTTCTGTATGATTCCATTACAGTGTCTCCACCACTGCTCTAGGTTATCAACCTCTGGATTTTCCTTTCCCCAAATCCACCCATTATCGCAAGTTTATTGCAAATGTATAAATCTCGGGTGTCCGTTTCATTGAGCTTCGCCGAGAAGTATTGTCATGGCTTTGATTTTGGTAGAACAGAAACAAAAACAGAATACTGTCGGAACGGCCGACGAGGCCGAAAGACCGTGGACCATGGCTGCCGCTAACGCACCGAATCCATTGGGTATTCACTTGGGACCGACACATCTCACTGCTGCCGAGGTCACTGTGCGAGGAAATCATTTGGTTCCAGTAGCGCGAATCAGTGGTGGAATTGAATATCGCCAGGAGTACCTCCGCACGCTGGGACCAAGCTATCATCCCGATAGTTCTACGTCAGATCCTATATTCGCTGGTCCATCTAACGGTGTTTCCAAGGCGTGGCCACCGTGGGACCATGTACTATGCTCATTGTGGTCGTCTAGAGCAGAGGTATTGTATAAATCGTACATAGAACCCTGAAGCAGAAGTGTAACACGTAGGAACGTTGAATCGAAAAACGCTTGGTGAGACTTGACAACTTGCTTCGACAACATGAAAGCTTTCAGATTCTCAGATTAATTGTCGAAAGCTGGCTTGGTGATGCTGTGGAGATAGATACTCATCGCCTATTTATAAACAATTAAACATGGGTAGAAAGTAACAAGGCTGAGCTCTGTCTTACCTAGGTATTTACCTTGTGCAATGTCCATACCTTTACCATAGGCGAGACCATATGCACAATCCAAGGAGCAAGAACAAATCACTCTAGATCCGAAGCATCGGTCTGATGCTCACCACATATTCTAAGGCATCTTCAATCTGAGTAACAAACATTGAGAGTCTCATGTCAGAGACGCTCACCATCAGCCAACAAATGGCTGGTTCCCAGCCAGCTTCGCTGGTCTCCACCCACAAAGCTTCAGATTCCGGCCTACGAGCTCATCTACACCCCCTAGTCCTTCTCACAATATCAGACTTCATAACACGGCACACGCTACGTCGCCGCCAAGATCCCATAGTCGGCGCACTTATCGGACAACAAAACGGACGTGATATTAGCCTTGAGCATGCCTTTGAGTGCCAAGTGACCCAAGGAGACCAGGGCGCTATAATACTGCATCAGACGTGGTTCCCGGATCGGCTGCAACAGTACAAGGACGTTCATAAAGCTCCGGCTCTTGAGCTTGTAGGGTGGTTTTCCACGGCTCCCGCATCAGGCCCTCAGAGCCAACATGTACCGATTCATCAACAAATAACACATGAATACAACGAGACGGCGCTCTTGCTTGCATTCCACCCTTCGAGCATCCTCGAGGGGCTTGCTGTTGGAGGCAAGCTACCCTTGACAATCTACGAGAGCGTCTACGAAAGCGGGCAAGATAGCGGAAAGGCAGCAAGAGGAAGTGGAGATGATACAACAATGGAGGTCGAGGGGCACGACGGAGCGTTGGAGTTGAGATTCAGGGAGGTGCCATATTTTGTGGAAACCGGCGAGGCAGAAATGATCAGCGTGGATTTCGTGGCCAGAGGCGGAGGTAATGCTACCGCTGTGGACACAAGCACGAAGAAAGGAGCCAAGAGTCAAGCATCACAAGGACCAGCATCAGACACACTTCGAGATCTCGGGCAGCCAAAGGAAGCCAAAGCTGTCCCAGATACGTCCATCCTTTCCCCAGAAGACGAAGAGCGTATGTGACTGCCTGTTCCTCTTCTCAATATTCGGCTAACAAAACTGACATCAACAGTCATTGCCTCTCTCACCGCCCGCGCAAACGCAGTCAAAATGCTCCACACCCGCATCCAGCTCCTAAAAACCTACCTACAAAACCTCCCCCCCTCCTATCTCACCACCCCACCACCCCCATCCGACCCATCAGCAGCACCACCCGACTCCTCCGACCCCTCCTCCTCTACCACCACCACCACCACCACCCCAACCCAAATCTCCCACCCACTCCTCCGCTCCATCCAAGCCCTCCTCCACCGCCTCCCCCTCCTCCTCCCCGCCGACCGCGCCTCCTTCGCGCAAGAATCCCTCGCCGAGAAAAGCGACGTCTCGCTCGTGGCGCTGCTGGGGAGCTTAAGCAAGAGCATTAAGGAGACGAGGGAGATGGGGCGCAAGTTTGGGATTGTGGATCACGTGAGGCAGGTGGGGGGAAAGAAGGGGTATGCGGGGGGGAGTTTGAGTGAGGAGCCTTTTCAGGATGTGGGGGGGAGGGGGAGGGGGGCTGGGGAGGGGAGGGGGATGGGGGAGTGGATGTAGTGAGGGGGTAGGTGGTTGGGGTTGGGGGATGTGGGTAGTCATGGCGGGGTGATGAGACGAGGGTTTGCGACGAATGACTAGATCATGGAGATTACGAATGAGCGAAAAGGAGAGTCGGTATAGTGATCTCGTACTATTACTAAAGTCCAGCTCGAGCGTCTTCCAATGTGTGAGACCACCCTTGCCACTGCTTACCCACTCCACCACCGTATTTCCCCCCATTACCGTCTAAAAACACATCTCAAATATCCAAGTTTCGCCCTAATCATACAATCCCAAACTCCATCACAATCCACACCTCGACACCTCGACACTCAAGGCAGATCATAAGCATTCCATCCAGCTACCCCTCGTCCTTGATTTCCTCAGTCGGGTTGTACATCCCTGTGTCCATACTCCCAGTCTTACCTCCCCTATCGAATTAACCAAGCTCCACCAAAAAAAAAAAAAAGGCCGAACGCCTCATCACGATAACTCAAGCCAGCCTTAACTCCATATCCCTTACGGTCCCTACCTCTAGACACAGACCAATTCGTTCTAGTAAACAGGAGGAGCAATACCCACTCCAACGCCAACATTGATAGAATTTTCTTTCCCTCTTTCGGCAAACTGAGAAGTGTCGCAAGTAGTCCACTGTCTCAACAACTGCAGAACCTCCTCCCTGGCCTTTACTCGCTCTTCTTCCGTGGCGTCCAGGGTTTGTAGCTCCGAGACTGGAGGAGAGAGCGGTGGCGGAGGCAAGAAAGCATAGTCATAGTTTCGCGAGTCACCCCGGTTCTTCGGAGAGGTCCGTTCTTCGGGTTCCCATCCCATGCCGGTGGAGCTGATTGGGCTGGAAGCACACAGTTTTGCATCTGCTATTCTTGGTCGTTTCGATGCGAGAAGTTCAATGGAATCTTGACTCGTAGAAGAAGCCGAGAAATTCTTTGCAGGCTGCCTTTTATACTTCCTATATGGGGGCTGCTGCTGTGGATTGCGGGCTGCCAGGGTGTGCCGATCTTTCCTCGGATAACTCTGATTTGATTGAGTCTGCTGCTGTCCAAGCAATCCCGGATGATCTGGACTTGATTGAGCCTGCTGCTGTCCAAGCATTCCCAGATGATCTGGACTTGATTGAGCCTGCTGCTGTAGAGCCTGCTGCTGTACATACATTCCCAGATGATCTTGATTTGATGAAGCGTGCTGCGATTCAAGCAATCTCGAATGATCTGAATTTGATTGAGCCTGCTGCTGTAGAGCCTGCTGCTGTACATACATTCCCAGATGATCTGAATTTGATTGAGTCTGCTGTTGTACAAGCATTCCCAGATGATCTTGACTTGATTGAGCCTGCTGCTGTCGAGCCTGCTGCTGTCCAAGCAATCCCGGATGACCTGGATTTGATGGGGTCTGCTGTTGTACAAGTATTACCGGATGAGCTTGAATTGATTGAGCCTGCTGCTGCTGCTGCTGCTGCTGTATGTACATTCCCGAAGTCTTGACGTCCATTGGCATCGCCGACAATGCGCCATTCATGTATCGAAAGCCAGCCGGGAAGTTGTGATCATCCATTCGTCGAACCTGATCGTCGGTTAAGTCACTGACACACGGTTGACCCAGATCGGTATCTGAAGTGTGATAATTCAACGTTTGCCCAATATTTAGAGAAGCCGCCTGAGCTTGACGATTTTGGATAAACTGAGCTTGTGGGCGGTGTGCTTCCAAACTCCCCAGCACACGATCAAAGTCAAACGAAGAAGACTGTTCCGGCGAATGGATATAAATAGGAGGTTCTTGGCCATTACTAGGAGCAGGGACGTTGTTTGCAGGCATGTATCTGTAGTTTGGAGATTGGTAGGGATGATAAGCTACCGGATCTCGTGACTGGTTACCATAGTGATGCTGCGCGTAATTACGCAGCGGTGCCAGTTCTACGGGATACTGCTGGACCTCAAATGGCGGGGAAGGCCTTGGAAGCAATCGTGATTGTGGAGGACTTTCTCTGTATCGACCTATCACATCACCAAGGTCATCCAAGGGTTCACTTGAGGACTCAGAGGGCCGAAACATGCCAGGGGAAGGCGGCAGTACGACATCAGGTAAATATGGACCAAATGGAATCGTTGTTGGAGGAGTAAGACTAGGTATTGAATCTCTCGCAACTTGCCCTGTCTGAACGTTGGCTGGCATCTCTCTAGCAGATTTATCGACTTCGTTGTCAATTTTGCTGGGCTCTCTTTCTCTCTCGGTATCAGAAGTACGTTTTGAAAATATTCGCATTCTCTTCCGTGGATACTCCATTTCAGGTCCAAGAGCGGTCTGATTGCTATGTATCTCTGGCGCGTCGATCGAATGAGGAGGAACTTGAGACAGTTCATTTACCGAGGCCCTTTGATTCGGACGTCGATTAAATTTGAATTCAAAATAGCTATCAGCGCCCGGGTCACCAATCTCTTCTGAAGATGCGACGGATGGGGTCCACAAGGGTTTCTTTGGAACCTGCAGGTCCATAGAACAACTGGGTTTGGGTGTGCTCCACTCCGTCCTGCAACTTTCTACAGTCGCGGTAGGAGCTCCTGAACCCGATCCAGTAAACAGCCTACTTGTTGACTCGTCCACGTAGCAGCCGTGCCCAGACAGTGAATGCGGGGCCTTGTCTGTATTTGAAGGCTTAGCAGATACCGGGATATTGTTCTGCAAAAGTATCTTTGTTCCCTCGCCTTCCCAGCGAGAACTAATAACTCCAGGGGCTCGGTTTACGAAGTCCTGTATCACAGCACATACCAGATCAAATCCATGCGAGAATCTGCTACCGAACTTGCTTATTCCGTAGTGATCTAGATAAATGCACGTAGCTTCGGAATGAAGCATTGAAAGACGTGCCGAAAAACTATCGAGGATCTAGAGGCTATCAACGGATGACTTCACGCATAATATTACGACATAAAGAGCGGAACGGCATACCTTAGGTTCTAACATCTCCTGAAAACAATGATGCCGGTATTTGTGGGCTATGTCAAGAAATTTTTGATTGAGTAGATGTAGTGCGGTATGTTTGGCCTTCAATCGTTCTATAGCCTGAGAGATTATGCCTTTTTCTCTGTGGATGGCTGTATCACATAGTAGATTCATGTGAGAAGCTAGAATGTTGTGCGGTGTAGCCAGAAATACGACGCCATAAGTAGAAATTGAGATGGACCTTATGTTCGGTACTGACTTATCCGGACTTCTTGAACTGTGAGCGAGGACCTAGAGTAGATTAAAACCCATCGAGTCACCACAAGGACACATAGTTTACTTGCCCCTTTTACAATGAGACCTCCTAACGAATGCGCTATGAATATCAAAGGTCTCTTTGTTGCCTTGCGGATCTGGTTGATGTTATTCATGTTTCATAATGCGTTCGGACACAAAAGCTATCTCACATACCTGCCTGTTGGATGCAAGATCTCTCCCAAGGCTTCGAGCAACTTCATGCACTTTATGTGTTTTTTCACCATCTGTAAATGAATCCGCTCCTGCTTCGTAACCATAGGTCAGGACCCGTGTTCCATCGTCTTCCAAGACTGGTGGCAATAATTCAGCAGGCCAGAACACATCGGTGTCATCACAGGTCCAGGTACCCTTTGGATGCCCGAAGATGCCATGTACAAACACGATATCAATAGACGCTTGCGTGGTAGGGTTAAACACTTCGGTTAATCCAAACATATTGATTTTATAATTAGACTCGACTTTGGCCCTGTGGGACACGATAACGAGTGCTTCAAGTTTCTGACGTTCGTTTTCAATTTGACCGTCAATTTCTCGTTGTCTGAATGTTTCTTAGTTGGACTCGTAAAAAAGATGAGACGGATACGAACTGAGATACTGCCATCTTTGCGAGGGTCAGCACTTGGGTCATAAGGATAAGCTTCGTCTTGTGCTTTTCCAGGTTCGACCGCATAAGCTCGATCTTGGGCTGGATGATTGGCCATTTTAGAAAATTCAATTTGGATCTTGTTCGATGGCCAGGCCCAAGATCTGGAAAGTGTTTTTGGATCAACGTCACAACTGCTTCAAAGATATTCGAGCATTCTTGAATTAGAGCTTCTGCTGCCGAGAACGCCTCTTTAGATGCCGTTTCATGTTCCTTCTCGGATTCCAAAATGGTCTTCAATTGCTCCAAAACGCTAGTGGTCAGTGCAATGTCACTGGATATCTCCTTCACAGCCTTGCCCGCTGATGACACGGTTTCGGCAAAGCTGTAAAGATATACTGAAGCTTGAACGCCTGTGGAGACGATCTGGACTATTGAGGCCACCAATCCGATTGCATCGGCCATGGTAGGCTACCCGACATAGATACCTTAGTATTATTCCGAATCCTGCTGGCGGTTCACTTGAGAGCACAGCCCGACCCGAACCCGCATCCTTCAGGCTTCAATTCACGTGGGACTATCGTTGAGAGGTGCAGTCTCAGTGAACGCTGTGGTAAAGAGCATGTAGTATGCAATGCGTCGAAGAAGACATCCAAGTAATTCTTTCATGGCGGAAGTACGAAATTGCGCTTTTTGACTCGTTGTAAACACAGCCTCCTCGGCCACCTTTTCAGAGGCTCATGGCTGAGAGTGGCTAGCGCCGTTGGGTGGCTCTCGAAAATCTTTCATTCTGTGCATTGATAAGTGATTCTATGGTTAGGTATTGCCATCTAAATCTACGGTATGGCAAATACTCCCACCATGACCTACTGGGGAAATTCGCCAATATTCGTCTACGCTCCTACCGGAGGGGTCTTGAAGGTATATGATTAATGGTAGAACCAGTGCTATTCATCAAATACCTAACAAGTAACCACAAGAGATTCCTCGTACGGTGGTCTTCTTTCCCAAACCCATCATAGAGGAACACATGCATGCCGACGACACAGGCCATCAGCGGCTTTCCAATATGGCAATCGTTGTAATATCCAGGACATCTCCCATCATGCCTGTTAGCTTGCGATCAACAGCCATTGGACTCTCATATCCGGAAACCCTCCTCTTTCCTCCATCTCAACTATCGTAATCTATTCTTCGTCGTCATGTCGCCATTCAAATTGCAAGGAAAGGCGTACGAAGCAAAGAATATTATATATAATATGTGGAATCCCTTGGCTGAAATCAGAGATTACCTGCCGCGGATATCTTCTTATTGCGAGGGACGATATCTTGGTTCCCAGCTTATACTCTTGCGTTGCCCTATAGTCAGACGATGTATCACAGTTTCGCCTTCTTTGTCCCTTTCACTCCCGACACCATCTCGTCTGAAAGAAGAAAATCTGGGTACTTAAACCCAGTCCCTGGAGTTCCTCCAGAAGTCCGCCATGCAGCCCCGTCGACTGTTGCAATCGATTGTCAGTTGCCCAAAGAGATACTTGTCGAAGAGATCTGAACTTACCCACAAGCGTCTGTCCCGACACATAGTTCGCGGCATCTGAAAACAAATACACCGTCGCATCCGCAATCTCCTTCACGGTACCCCATCTGCCAAGCGGAATACCCTTCTTCGACGCAATCACATCTTCACTCTTGGCTAACCTCTCCATACCCTCTGTACCGCCGATAGGCCCAGGAGCAATAACATTCGACGTTACCCCTCTGGGGCCGAACTCAATCGATGCGGCATTCGACAGAGCATCAACGCCAGCTTTGGCAACGCTAACGTGCGTTTGGAGAGGTGCACCAGTGTAGTGAATAGTTGCACTGATGAAGATAATGCGGCCGCCTGTTCCGGTGGGAGATGCTATGCAGGTTAGTATATCCGAAGTGGCAACGCCGAAGGGTAGCGTACCTGTGTAGCCATCGGATTTGTGGGAGTTTGCTGAGGAGACAATTTGTGGGAGGGTAGCTTTGAGGGTATTGTAGGATCCTAGCACATCAATGTCCATGACCGACTTGAAGGCATTCGTGCTAAGTTGATTAATTGGGGCGAGAAAGTTTCCCGCTGCTCCAGCACTACAAACTTTCAGTTGGATCATCCGACTCAGATCATTCAAGGTGACCTACATCACGAAGTCCAACCCTCCAAGCTCTTTCACACACTTATCCACGGACGCCTGCAGGCTCTCCATGCTCCTGACGTCTACTGATCCTAAGCCGAGCACCTTTGCCCCCTTCCTAGCGGTAGCGATATCCTTGGCCATTCGTTCAGTCTTCTCGACATTTCTGCCCACAATGCAGGCGTTTGCTCCGAGATGGACGAGGGCTCGAACTTGGGCGCTGCATATTGTTCCCGCGCCGCCGGTGCAGTAGACGACCTTGTTATCTGTAATTGGATGATGAGTATAAGTCCGATCAAGCATGGACAAGGAGAAGTTACCAAAGATCCCGTCTTTCCAGATGTCGCTGAGGTATTCACTCTTTGCTAGAGGCATGATGAACGGTTAGTAGCAAAAGAGGGAAAGTCAATTGGAGCAGGAAGAGAAAAAGCAATGCAGAAGAGAGAGGAAAGAGGAATAAATCTATGCTTGAGTATAGGAGAAAGATGGACTACTGTACATGAAAATCGAGACGCGGTCAAATGTATTCATCACCCGTGTTTCGTTTTACGGCCGGAGGAACACCGATGCGGGGCAAATAGATACTGCCGAGGATGGTGAGACATGCACGAGCTTGGACGCTCGTCCATTCTGCAGAATTTATGAAATAGACGCAGATATCAAGGAATTGAACGGAGCATGCATATACGTCTCTCACAAGTCACAACTGTAGAGAGTCAATGGAGGTTGAAGCTGGTGGAGCTCCCCTAATTCGTGTCCTCTCCGAAAGTGCGGAGCTTTTTGCCCGCTGTTTCCTTTAGCGCCGGAGCATCATCGAACTACCAAATCCAACTCCAGAACTACAAATCCTTTCTCAGCCAACATCAAAGTACCATACACCCCTGTGTGACACTCTCCATAGAGATCCACGATGTCACGAACAACCATCGCCGTCTCCAAGTTCGTCGGCACCATAAGTCTAGGCCTTCTAACCGTATGCTCTACCCCTCTCCACACATTCATCCATACGCCCCCCATGCCCATCATACCCGCCAGCCCACATCTTTTCCCCTCCCCTCACTAACCAACAACTCCCCCCTCAGGGCCTCTCCTACACCCTAACAACAACCACCCTCCCCCCCCTCCTCGCCCTCCCCACCGCCACCCCAGCGCACACCACATTCCGCCGCCTCCGCACCCTCACCGCCCACCACCAACTCCTCCTTTCCACGCTCTCAGCCTCCTCCCTCCTCCTCGCCTATACGCTTAGCCCACCGCGCGGCAAGCACCCGTATTTGCTGTGGTCCGTTTTAGCCATCGGGCTTGGGTTTGGGAAAGATTGGGTTGGGGTATTTGGGGGTTTCGCGAGGAGGAAGGGGGGTGGTGAGGGGGAGGGGAAATGGAAGGAAAGGAGAGAGGTGGAGGATGAGGAGTGGGAGTTGGAAGGGAGTGGCGAGGGGGTTAATGGGGAGGTTTTGAGGGAGGGGATGGAGGGGTGGAGGGGACGGCAGATGGTGAAGGGGGCAGTTTGGGGGTTGGCGTGGGGGGTGAGCGTTGTGGGGCTTTGGGGGGATGGACTGTGAATAGGACTGAAAATGCAAACGGATGGTGAGGACGCACGATATGGCGATACGGCGATATGCAAGAAGGGAGCTCGCTGCCAGGGACGACATCATAAGGGGAAAGGATTTGTGGTTTATGGGGCATTGGCGTTTTCATACGGGTATTGTACAGCATTCACCTCTCAGAAATTCAAACATCAACACCCCAACTCCCCAGGACCGCTCAAAAGCCCCCGCTCCCAAGGCTCCACAGCATCATTACCAACCCTCCCACCCACAGGCTTCCACATCGGCCAAAACGCAACCCCCCCACCCCCCCCTTTTCCCGCTCCTTCCACTTCTCACTCTTCCCTCCATCCCCCCGTCAATCCCCCTTTCCCCTTACCCTGCGCCTTCCCACCGTCAAACTCTCTCTCGCCCCCCCGCCACAAACCCAAAAGCCTCACACAGGGGTATCCTCATCTCTGTACCATCTAAATCCGGATCCCCGGTCATTCCGTTGGCGTTGGAGACGCCGTAGGATATTAGGATGGCGCTGACGCGCTGGCAGTGGAAAAAAATAGGGCAGAAGAGGTAGAAGAGGCAGACGAGGGGGAAGACGGAGGGGGGGGTCTTATAGGATTCCCATTCTACGGGGCTCGAGGTCGTGCGACTCGAAGCTGTGCTCGAGTTTGGTGAGTGTGGAAGGGCAACTTGGCGGTGGGCTGACTGTGGGAATTGGATTATCCCACTTTGCCCACTCTAGAGTATCTGCCACTGATATATAATCTGGTTCGGCTGGTTGCATGCAGCCGGGATTGGACAAGAAGGCTGATATGCGATGGAGGACCTGGAGACGGTTCCGTTAAGCTAGAAGACAGTTGATTTGAAAATGCAATTTATGTGTAAACCTTGTTTGTCTTCTTACGAAGGGTGGACTTAGATTGTTGCAATGCACGAGGTGAACAGAAAGCGCCCGATCACGATTCCTAGCCATTCTGGTCGGGCTGCGCAGTCAATGTCAAGACTATAACATAGATAAGGACAGAGAGAAATGTATAGTAAGGAGGAAGCGAACTAGAGTAGTAGAAGTGATGAACGAGAATTCGATGTCATAACCTGAATGACTTGTTCTGCCGTATTGAAGATCATGAGAATCAACTGACAAATTTGCGAATCAAGAATTTTGAAAACTTTCTTGTTGGTTACTGGCTGTAAACATTCAAACCTCCGAGCTCAAGACGCTTGGGGGCGCTGTGTGGACTGTCACGCTGCGTAATGGGTGCATAATTCATATGTGATCCCAGACCACCTTATCACATTTAGTATTGACCTCGAGAACGCCCATTCCCACCCCACGCCTTCATGCCATCGCCAAGCCTCTCCTGTTGCCATTTCTTCACTTCCTTATGGCTTTTGAACTTCCCTAGTTAGAGCTTCGGGGCCTCCCTTTTGCTCTTCCTCACGACTTTTGTACCCAAGGAACATCTTCAACATTGCCAAGTCGTAGGCCGCCTTCATTGCTCCAGCGACTAAGAACGCAATCCAGAACTTTCCGATTCCAGCAAGCCATCCTGTCACCAAAGGCCCTCCACTCTGACTTAGAGTCTTTACGACATTGACCACTCCCATCACCGCTGTTCTCTCACTTGGAAGGACTGCTGCTGCAAGGAAAGCCTGCCGAGGAGCCTGGTCCATGCTTTGCGTGCAGGAACGGAGTATCAAAAATGCCATGGAAATGCCGACGTTACTGGGCAGTGGGATAAGAGATAGGAAGATGGCAGAGGGAAGATGCGTAAGCACCATGGTCTTGACCAAGCCAATTCGTTTCGCAATCGACGACGCTACGAGGTTCGATGCGGACGAGATGATATTCGTAGTGAAAAACAGAGTTCCTAGTGTACCTTCTGAAACGGAGAACTTGCGACTGAAAAAGTAAGTAATCCAAGATGCAGGAATCAGTCCCGAAGCTAACGAGTCGACCGCAAACAAGAGACAGAGCTTAACAAGAATACTGCGTGAAGCAGGAGAAATGGCTGGCCAGATAGAGTTCTTGCTCTTTGGGGATGGAGCTGGCAGCTTCTCAGCCGTCTTGAATTTGGGGCTGGGCTCCGGAGTGTCTCCATCGTCAGAAAGAAGCCCTTCAGCCTCTACTGAATCTAGTTCTTGTCCGACAGGCTCATATTTCTGTTGCGGCGGCTCGACCTCACATTTGTCGCTCAGCATTAGCGAGAGCACGAATTTGATAATACCAAGGAAGGCATAGAATGCAAAGATGACACGGTAAGCACGAGTGTCCTTCCAATGCCTGTGAACGAGGAGTCCCTGCACCATCCAGCCGGAGAAAATAGTACCACAGGCGGCTCCAGCACTACCAAGAAGAGTGTACCAGGCGAAAATATCGCTACGAATAGCTGAAGGAGTAAGTTGCGCCAGCGTAGACTCCTCTATAGCACGAAACGGGCCTATCTCATTGCCACTACTCGAACCTCAACAATGGACACAGGGAGTACAGTCATTAGCCCTGATCTGGATATTGCTCACCTTGGACTGATTACCCCGAATACGCTTGCGGCTACTAGAATCCAGTAATTCCCGCTGAAAGCAAATACGGCGCCACTTGCAGCCATCAAGCCCGACCCAAGCAGTAGAATCCTCCTCCTTCCCAAACCATCGGCGAAAAGCGTCAACACAAAGCTGATGACGACATCACCCAGGAGGGTCAATGTCATGAATAACCCAATTCGAGCGTCGGTGATCTCCAAACTGGAGAGGTAGAGAGCGAGGATCAAAGTAGAGGCACCATAGGCAAAGAGCCGCACAAAGCGCTGAACACACAGGATTTTGGTGTCTGTGGATGATTGGACAATTGAGAAAACTCCAAGCTCGGTAGCCAGTCGAGACAACAGCGAGGCGGCTTTGCTCCAGGCCATGATTGAGACACTTTGAATCCCTCAAAGGACTTGTAGACTGCTCGAAATGTGCTCGTGCGCAGCGAGGAGTCCAGAGACGTACAGGTGGGGTATGCGTCGTCAGTGAACGCGATAGCAGGGTAATTCGGCATCATTGCCCTTGACGGATCTAGCCAATGAGACTGAGTGGATTGACCAGGAGACAGCACAGCTGGGAATTCCTAGTCGACGTCGAACAACGTCGATGAACGTCGATGAAGGGTTCGAACAGAACATATCGAAGCTCAACGAGGTGTCGATTTGACATGAGCATGAGAAGGAGAAGCAGATGGACAATTAGACGTTCTAATGGAGAAGTAGAATGTTTCAGGAGACGCTGCACTGGCAGTGGCATGACTCAGCATGACTCAGCATGCCACTGCCGTTTTACTGCCCCATGACGCCCATGACGCTGCTCTGCTAAGGCCCGAAGCCTAAAGTACCTCAAGGTACCTTCTACCTGGACTGTTGGGTGTTGCGAGAGCACGATACCTGCCGCAGGAACGGTCCTTGGGTTGCTCAGGAGGACAGATTGTTCCTTCAGGAGAGAAAGGGGCCAAGCAACCTGCATTGATGTATCGTACACACTACTGTATCTGCACGAGCGTGGTACAGTAAGCAGAAACAAATTCCGTTCGGTTTGCCCCGGAAGGAGAGCCGGAACCAAGTATGCCGCATGCCTTGCCTCGAGGCTGCGCATGCAAGCTGTTATATTGATCCGAGTTCAATTGTCCTCAGCCTCAGGCTCTGCGCTCACCTTCACCATCCGGATCAAGCAGCGTTCTCACGTCAGCACTCACCGCACTCCAACGGATCGTCGACATGCCCATCAGCATTCCTGCCGTCGGTCTTCCCTCATGGTCCGCAACCAAAACCAATTCTAAAAAGGGCTTCGACAAAGCTTGGAACGCCCTTGATAAGCTTGGTGCTCCGGTCAATGCTCTCTCAAACAAGATTGGCTCTGAAGCATTTTGGCCAACAACGCTCGATAAAGAATCGGACAAGGCTGCGCGCATCCTTCGCAGCTTTTGCAAAGATGGCTTCTATGTCGAAGAAGAAGGGCACGCGCCATCGAAAGATGCGCCCAAGGGAAAAGCAAAGGTCGTCAAGAAGATCCCTGCCAAGGTAATACGAGAAGCAAAGGGGTTGGCCATCTTTACAACCATGAGGACTGGCTTGTGGGTCAGCGGAGCTGGGGGAAGCGGCATTTTGATTGCCAGAACACCTAGCGGAGATTGGTCGCCGCCGTCTGGAATAATGTTGCACACCGCAGGCCTAGGCTTCCTGGTTGGGGTGGACATCTACGATTGCGTGGTGGTGATCAATTCAGAAAAGGCGCTCCAGGCTTTCACAAAACTGCGGTGTACCCTGGGAGGAGAGATTAGTGCTGTGGCAGGTCCAGTCGGTGTGGGCGGAGTGCTAGAAACAGAGATCCACAAAAGACAAGCGCCGATATGGACGTATCTGAAGAGCCGGGGCTTCTACGCTGGAGTTCAGGTTGATGGGACAGTCATCATCGAGAGAACAGATGAGAACGAGCGATTCTACGGTGAGAGAATAGGCGTTTCGGACATCTTGGCTGGGAAAGTCCGGCATCCACCGTATGAACTGAAGATGCTGATGGCTACGTTGAAAGCCGCTCAAGGGGATAACGATGTAGACGAAGCCGCTTTGCCAGCCTCAGAGCCTACGCCAGGTGATATGGAGATTGTAGATACTTCGGGATTTGGTCTGCCGCCACCCGAAGACGACCCAGATCCTTTCGGAGTACGGGCCCTGGAGCAAGAAGGCATGGAAATTAGAGAAGCTGGGACGAGAAGTCGCCCAAGCATGGAAGCCTTCGAGTATAAGCCTTCCCAAACAAGTCCAATCTACAGCTCCTTCGGTCGACGACACAGTCTAGACAGTAGACACAGCAAAAGAGACAGCGGCCGGCTCAGCATCGCCAGTACGAACACAGACCGCGGCACTCAAACAGAAATCCTAGGACTAACCACTACCGAATCTCCAAAAGAGTCGAGGAATCACAGTCCTGATATGAAAATTTCCGAAAATCTCGCCGAGGAAGTCGAGGAAGAAGACATTGGCCTAGGAATCTCAGACCATGCACAGGCCAACGGCGAATTCTCCGAACCCCCAGTAGCACCCTCCGTCATATCCAAAGCTCGCCTCGTCACCATCCCCAAACGAATCCCACCAGCTCTTCCACCACGAAACCCTTACCGAAGCCAAACTCCTGTTCTCATCACGGAAGACTTAGCTAATGACACCATCCCAAACCCGACCCAAGACCACTCCACAACCCCACGTTCGCCCTCGCCCTCAAAATTCCCCTCGCCCTCCCCCTCCAACGCCATCACACCCAAACCCCTCCCCCTCGAAAATGGCACCCACGACCTCCACCTCACGCCCCCCGCCAACCACTCCCACCTCTCTGGCCCCAACGATGGCTTCGACGAGGTCTCGATCAGCGGCTCAGACTACTCGCACGAAGCACCGATTACGATGCTTGATAACGAGCAACCGCCGCCGCAAACTACGCCCAAGGCGAGCGAGGATGCGCATGCGAAGGAGGCCGCGGCGGATGAGTTCCATAGTGTGCCGAGTACGCCGGTTGAGGGGGGGATGCCGGGCGCTTTCGCGCATGAGCCTAGAGGGGGTTTCGATTAGTTGGCGAGGGGTGGGAATTGGGGTTGGGGTTGGGTGGCATTGGTAGGGCGGGCGCTGGCGTTGCCGTTGCCGTTGGCATACTGTGATGGGAACTAGCATTTTGAAGTTGGCAGGAAGGGGGAGGCATAGGCAGGGTATTCTTATGAATAGATGAAGATAATGGAAGCATCAGATAACGAGTTGAAGAAATCTTTAAAGCGAGGGATAGGGGAGAAACCAAATTCTATCGAAAAACGTTAGCAATAACCTCAGCCGACAGCCAGACAAAGCCCGACAGGTCGACTCTTCCACATGTCTTACCTTATTATTCACCTCTTATTCCCCACGAACTCAAGTCCAACCAACGTTTTCACGCTACATGTCCCATCTATCGGTTTCGACATCCATCCGTTATTTCCCCAACCTTTCCACATGCCCTACTACACGACCCAGTATCAGGCATGCAGTGGATCTTTTTATCAACGCAATTGGAGAAGACGAACTTAAAAGCATGGAGAATGGGACTCCTATTCCACAAGTGCTCAAAAGGGCTGGTTTGGCAGAGCAATCTCCTTGAACGCCCGCTAAGAATCTCCTATCCAACCCTTAAAGCCCGAACCCCTTACCCCCTCCTGAACTCCACCCAATCAACCAAAAAGCCAGACCTCCACCGCCTCCACCATCACACGCCCATGGTAAAATCCTGCTCGATAGCCGGCGCAAGCGTCGCGGCGAACTTGATGAAAACAACCAGGTACTGATCGACCCTAATCGCCACCTCGTCCTCCCCCTCGCCGGCCTCATGCTGCAGCACTTCCCATTCGTCTCCGCCCGCTCCGCCCGCTGCTGCCGTGCCGGCTTTGAAGCCGTCTTTCGGCGTGGGTTTGTCCGCTAGCGTCACTGCGTTCATCTCATCGACGAGGCCTTCCATGCCGCTTTCGACCTTGCCGCCCTTACCGCCCTCCTGCTGGCCGGTTTTGATTTTCTGCAGCCGGAGTTTGAGCGCCGCGTCCGCTCTTCCCAGCAGCACTTTCATGACGCTGGCGTGTTTGCAGGGATGCACACTGGCCATTTTGACGCCGTGTTCGAAGAAGGGAAAGTCTTCTAGCGTGACGGTTTTGTCGGCGTAGTCGCCGACGATGTCTTCCATCATTAGGTGAGGGGGCAGGGGCGTGGAAGTGCTGAGGTAGCCGGAGAGGTAAAGGCGGGGGGTGCGGTAGAAGGGTGTGTAGGTTATGTAGAGGTTGTAAGTTCGTAGTGGTCTATTTAGTGAGGGGTCAGTGTTTATTCCTGCGAAGGTATGAGAAGGTGTATCCGGGGGGTGAACGTACGCTTCGTTGCCTTTTTTCGTCTCCCTGATGATCGCCTCCTCATCATCGTCCTCGTCCTCCATATCCGGTATCTCCTCTTCTTCCTCCCTCTCCCCCGCCTCTCCCGCCTCATCCAACGTTCTCACATCCCGAACCCTAGCCTCTTGACTCTTATCCAACCCCCCCGTCCTCAACCATCCATCATCCTCACCCCCCACATCCCCTCCCCCAGACCCCGCGACGAAGCCATCCGCCACCATCGCTTCGTCCTGTCCTGCATCACCGGCAAAGTTTTCGTCAAGCCGTCTATGGCATGGCACGCCACGAGTGACAAGGAACTGTTTTCCGGGGGGGAGATAGCTAACGCGCTTTGAATGCGGAGAAGCATCGGCCCAGGACCACGTGGGGAATTTGTAGACAAGGTAGTCGCCGGCGTGGAGGAATTCCTCTGGGGTGATTTGGCCGGTTGTGCGGAAGGTGGAGGTGTGAGTTATTGGGGCCCAGCGGTCGCGGAGGGTGTCGAGGGTGGAATGGATAAGGTTCATGATACAGAGGTGTTTAATATAAAGGTTTAACGAGTTTAAGCAGGTCACAGTAGCAGAAGAGTAAGGCTGTAGGTAGCTTGGTTGAGGGCGGAGAAAGACGTTGGAAGCGGCGATAAGATAAAGAGGCGCTAGCGCGGAGTCACGACCGATGAGGTTGCCTAAAAGGCTGACTACGTGACTGCTCCAGGTGACTATGTAGGAACGTAGAAGGTCTTCCAAATAGAGAACTCGCTACATCTGATTCAAGTGAGGCGATTCAAGTGAAGTGCTCGGGGTTGGGGAATACCGAAGAAGTTTTGTAAATGTAGGTCTGATGTTTTGAAGCTCCCGCTGCTAGGACCAGAGCTCTTTAGAAACTCTTCAACTACTCAATAACATACAGCGCGAACCCAAAGTTCACATGATGGCAGCTCCCCAGCCTGCCATGGTTCTTCCCCGTGAAATAACCCACGACACCTTGACCCTCAGCACAAAGCCTGGCGCATCAATACACTACTCTTTCGCTTGTGGCACGGATGATCATCACTTCGTAGTGTTCCTTAACGGCCTAATGTCCACCAAATCGACCTGGCTCTCAGTGATGGGTGGTATCGTTCGCAAACGGACAGTCTTCCCTGGCTTTCCATCGATGCTTGCCTATGACCGCTATGGTTCTGGCCTGTCAGAGGATCCTGATCCGCAAGACCAAGGTCGTGAAGACGGTTTTGGCCATGATGTCGCCGATGCTGTGAGGGATCTTCATGAGATTATCTCACAGGTAGCTAGCGAACACATGGCTGCTGTTCAATCCCAGTTTTCGTTGATCCTTGTGGGCAATTCTATTGGATGCGCGATTGCGAGGCTCTATGCTCAGACGTATCCGGGTGTCGTGGATGGGTTGCTTCTGTTGGATTCTATAATGGCAAATTCTGATTTTGACTGGTGGCCGAACCCAGACGCGGACGGATTCGATGCAAACCAGCTGCCAGATGATGTGACCATCGATGTGTTAAAGGAGCAAAGAGCGGTATACGCAGCTATCTTCCGTCCCGATGTTGTCAACAAGGAAGGCCTGGATAGGAGGAACCTAGCCAAACTTTTGCCCGAGAGTGACAACCCAAAGCTTCAAGGGCCGCATAAAGGGCCATTGGTGACGGTAGTAGGCCACGACTCTGAAACTTTCGCCCGGGAGAGCTTGGAAGTAAGTAATTTCCTGTGCAATTGCCCCAAGAATGTAATAGATGGCCCCAGAAACTAGGTACACCGGTTTCGATGACAACGAAGTATTTGAATCCCATGTGGAGCACATACAACAAAGGTCTTGCAAAAATCACGGAGAAGGAGCGTAGTAGGGGACCTCTGATTGCGAAAGGCTGCGGGCACTTCATCCAGAAGGACGATCCACAATATGTGGTTTCGGAATTGGCGAATATGTTGGACAACGTAATCCGAGTTAGTAGTGTCAAGCCGCATTCGAATATCATAGCCTAATCTCTATCTCCAGACATCGAGCGCCTATAGAAATCAGTATTCCTCGTTTTTAGATGGAGAGGATTGGTCATCGGGAGCGTATTGTGATCTGTGAATCAGTGGAAGTCATTGATTAGATTTGGCCGGGTTGGGTTATACCATCTGTCGAGTTGAAAAGACATCGGAAAAGGAGGTGTCTTTGGCAGGTTGGTAGGTCGTCCTAGTAGTCCAACTGGAAAAAACGTTAAAATAGCCAAAGCTCGAAGGGAAGGCGGTGGAAGCTCAAGGGACGAGGAATCGCTGAAATTGTGGGGGGCCACCAATACACTTAGTAGATACCCATCCAAGGGGAGTTTCTTCCCAAAAACAGATCTCTTTGCTCTCATTGCCTTCTATAAACCCCTAGCTTCCACGCCGCCCTCAAAATAGCCAATCCCCACGCCATGCCTAAGCTGTCCCAAAGCACGTTCAATTTAGATCCTTTGACTTCTTGCCAACCAATTGGAACTTCCACTACTGCTATCCCCGCTGACTCTGCAAGCATAAGCATTTCCACGTCAAAGATCCAACCTTCGGAATGCATATAAGGAATGATATGTGGCAGTGATGGCCGGGAGAATAGCTTGAACCCGCATTGTGTGTCCCGGATGCGGGCAGTAGCGGGAGGGGTGAGGACGCGGAGAAGGAGATGGAAGGAGTGCATCATGAGATTTCGGATGAACGAGCGCTGGCTTGTGTTAGCGTATCCAATATCAGACCACCTGCAGACATTACCTTGACTACGGCTTCGCTACCCACGAGGTGGGCTCTCGAACCTATAGCCAAACCTCTTCCTTCCTGGTCTTCGATTTTCTTACAAGCTTGCACAAGCTTGCCAAGGTCTTCGAATCTGCTAGCACCATCGGCATCTGCAAAAATAGCGTATTTGCCCCTGACATATTTCATGCCATGAGTCACTGCTCCTCCCTTTCCCCTATTCTCCACTAGAGAGACAACTCGTATGGATTGCGAAAGTTTGGGGCCGAGATTCCGGGCAAAACGTAGCGCGGTCTCTGGAGTCTTATCTTTGGATCCGTCCGATACGATTACGATCTCCCAGCCTGTAGGCTCATAGCTGGGAGAAACTCCAGACCCTTTCTGTGGAGCTTTCCGTCTTTTCGCATCACCATTGGCAACGCTCTTCTGCTTGGTGTCGCCATACTCCTCTTGTAGATAGTCCACAGCTTCCGTCAACATAGTCTCTAGGCGTTCCTCTTCGTTGAACGCTGGTACGACCAATGACATGAAGACTGTTGCCTCCTCGATCTCATTGCTCGTATCCACTTGATTACCCTTTTTCTGGGCTGCTTTTTTCTGCGTATCAAGGTTGTTCAGCCAGCAGGGCAATGGCTTCGCATCACTGGTCTCTCCATTCTCTTCTATAGTCCTGAATTGGGTTTCCGATCTTAGGCTAGGGCGAGGAATTGGAGCAATCGCGAATAGGGCAATGTAGAACTGCTTGACGTCAGCAACGGGCTCCAAACAACAGCATCAGCGCTACTCACCACCTGTGCAAGGAGCATCAATGCACCCCCTAGCCATACTAGAATCAAGTATAATGGTGCGTCTTGAATCCAGTTACGGACTTCGTCCAAGACCAGTTGTAGATCTATCATGGTTGGATAGGGTCCTCGTGCGAGGGACGTTCCTTGAACAAGGATGCTGCATTGACCTTCGGAGAGCCCAAAGCCTCTTCTATAATGTTACCTTCCTCAATTGTTCTTGGGAAGAGACAATGCACTCTTTTTTACACGTTGCTGTACGGAGTAATTGAAATCCTCCGGCGCGTGAAGTGCCGATTGTCCGACCGCCAGGTCTTGGCGATGAGTGTCTTTGGAAAATCGTCCTTTTCTTTCCTACTCTAAGCCTGACTTGGCGGATCGAATGAGACGTTATGCGATGATCAACCACTCAAGCTGGATGGTATCGCTATGCTCGAGGAAAAAGCATTTTTTATTTTCTTAATGATGGTTCCTGTGTTCTATTACCATACAAACAGACTTCATCTCCTTGATCGGTTGGTATCATCTCTTAATGTGCATTTAGGAACGTCTCTCATCCACTATTTCGCTCTTCGTTAGGCAATATGATGGCAAGCTTCGATATTCTCTGGGGCTACTATTTTCCTCAAGAGATCCCAAGATAATGACTGTTGTTACTTTTTGTTACTTCGACATTTTCCTGTGATGTGATTTCGGTTACGAAGGGCGTGGTTCTCCCTCTTGATTCTCTCCATGCTTACGATGGAAAGATTTCAGCATCATCGGCAGTTTGAACATGAGAGCTGTTTAAAAAGGTTTTCTTCAAGCCGTCATTTCTAAGTACTAGAATTTTTTGGAGATATTCATCCACAAATCACGCGCAGAGCTTTGTTTAGAGCGCGTGGAGTTATGTTACTGGGAAAGACAATCTTGGCTACCTCGTGCATATACAGCATCACGAAAGTATTCAAGGGATTATCAGTACCTCATTTGCTAGTAGATAGTATGTCTTTTCTTGCATAGCTACAGTCGATCGTGCTTTACCGAACGTTACTATGCTTAACCCTATCTCACTTCCTTCAAGTTTGAGAATCGTTGCCTACAGTTATTTCTCTTATATATCCTGCAGCTCGTGTTGGATGGCATATGCTGTAAATCCGGATTTATCTCTATTCTTCAGCAATTTGCAGTTTGCCTCGTTCTCAGAGTATGCAGACGACTCTGCCGCGACGCCATGATGGGCCCGCCTCCTCCGTACTCCTGGCACTGCCCACAACCCCAGAGAGAGCGTACATAACTTGGTTAATGATGTGTTGTCTGTTACTGATTGTATTTGCTTTTGGTTTTGCGAAGGATCTAATGAAACATCCAGCCATGGCTCAGAGGTGGCGCAGCCCAGGCAGCAGGCACCTTGAAACAACAATGGTAGTATATACCACAACGACACGTTCCCCAGAGTTTCTGTGTTACCTTTAATTTTGCAACCTTCAGTAGGTTCGCATCTCACACATTCGAAGTTGCTTTTGCCTGAATCGATGATGAAACTTATCCCGCTATGCATCGCACTGGGCGTTACGCTGCTACCGTCGTTCGTGCATGCACGCCTGGATCCGCAAGAGCTTTCGCATCTTACCATGGTTACGAACTATACTTTCCATTCCATCTGCAATGATTTTAGTAACCCAGATTTCTACTTTGACGAAGCGGTACCCGAGCCTCCTGCAACAAAACCAGCCTGACCACAAACGCTAATGCGCTGGATATCCTAGGGACTTTATAGTTACGTCCTAGATTTCACCCGAGATCTTTCTACATATTTCTTGGCCAGGAGCGACGATGGTACCTATGGTCTTCACAATTTCACCCACGATATTGTTTTTCTTCTCAACACAAGCGACCTCAGTCTTGAGCGCCTCCGCTAATACTGCGTATCGCCGTTAGCTGAGGCAACCCATGATGGCCTATCCCAAAGCCAACGTGTTCAACGTCGTCCTCCGAGATTCGATTGCATAGACTTTGAGTACGATGTGAGGAGTGTAAGTATCCCCCTTCACCTCCTCGACCTGCTTCATTGCTCGGTGCCACAACAACACTAACAAGTACTTCTCTCTGCAGTTCTCGGAGAGCTTCAAGGTAACAAACGCTGTTTGGAAAGTACGCAAGCTGGTGAAACCAAAACACTAAAAGAAAAACACAGAACATGACATATGCGATTTCGGAAAAGGTCAGTCAAGAAAAAGCGTACCACAATCATCTCCAGCATACTAACACCCTCCACAGTGCTACCGACAATGCCAGCCCAGAGGCTACGTCTGGAACTCGGCAACCCAGCTCCAGCGAACTTACGAGCAACACTACCTAGGCGTAAGCCCCCCCCCTCATCCCTTTCCCCTTCCCAAACCTCCCTAACATCAACCTCCCCCCCCCTTTCATCCCACCACCCACCGCCACCCACCCAAACTAACCCTCTCACCCCCCCCCTGAACTCAGTCCTTTTACACGCAAATCCGCGAGATCCAAGCCGAGACCGGGTGCCGGTTCAGCGACTATTTCCTGATTGAAAACGAGCGCGCGACGGATTACACAAAGGTGTGGATTGAGACGTTTCAGAGTCTGCGGAGGCCTTGTGCTGGGTTGGGGTTGGGGAGGGGGAGGTAGTGTTTTGCCGGGGGGCCGGGGGTGGAGTTTGGAATGTGATGGAGTGTTTTGCTGGAATGGGAGAAGGGGTGGTGGCAGGTTGGGGTAGAAGGAGAGGGTGTTGGGGGGGTTTGACAGGCGTTGCTTGCGTTGTTTTATACGATGAAGAGCCCCCCCCCCGGCCATTCTCCTGTCAAATCAGCTTCAACTACCATCTTATCCCACCCAAACCAAAACATCATACCCATTCATCCACCTACCCCAACATGATCCTCCTCCCTCCGCACGGAAATACTCCCGCCACCAGCGCGCGACGACCATCTCGCTGCAAGATTCGTTTGTAACTAAAATCAAATTCTCGCAGCCTCAGGCCGCCATTATCATGCCGCCAAACTATGTACGAGTACTAGCGGATCTTCCCGTAACTGGGGTGCGTCTTGTCGTAACATTTAGCCCCAGCCTTGTCTCAACTATCCATAACTTATCATATAAGAATCAGGCAGCTGCCCCCAACCTCCTCGCTCCACTTTCCAACTTTCCCACACCATACGTGACCCGTCCCTCAGCCGTGCCTTATCACCACCCCATCGCAGCCCGCGCAAACCAGCATGAGCGTGTTGGTTTTTGCAGCGGGATCCCTTGGTGCCTACTTTTCTCCAAAAAAAAAAAAACGAACGATCCAGTGCTTGATTTTTGGTTTATTACAACAACCACTACGCTCATCCTGGCGAGAGAAGCCATCTACATCACCCCCGGGTTCATATCAAGTTCATTTATGCGATGGTGCGGTAGCCAGCCTTGTGACCCTGGAGGAGTGGTGTCTGTTTGCCTTGTTCTACATCGATGGCACGAGCCTACGGTCGCTCTTTGGATCGACTGCCTCACAAGGCGATTGCCATATGCTGTGCCCCGTGTGTGGTGGGTATCAGTAGTAATGCTCTCGCCGGTACTCATATATCGCTCATATTGCTCCAACAAATAGGTCGCTTTCCCGCATTCAGGCTGTGGCCTAGTTTCATATAGAATGGTTTCCCGCGCTCGGTGTCCGGCTGCCTTGCTGCTTTAGTTTCATTTTTCAAGATCGTTGTTCCTTGTAATGCAGCACTTCAACTCGCTTCTATGTTGGTAACCTTTCTGTATAAGACGCACAATTTCAGAACTACCAGCCGTGCTACCACTCCACGCCTCGTTTGCCTGGTTCCAGGTAGAGGATGTAGTTGCCGCGGTGCTCCATCCTCTCACTGAGTTGATAGAGAAGGGTCCGAAGATGGAAACTTTGGCGATTATGGCCGAGGTGTAGTCTTTATTATGCTTTTCTCTTGTATCCACTATGCTTCTGTGCCCTGAACACCAAGCGTCATAACCAATTCTAGCCAACAATTCTTCTCACCGTTCCGTTATATTGGCGCTCCAAGCGCGCGTTCAGCATTTTTCCAGCTTGTGTTACAATGCCGGATTTGAGGCCTTAGGTAAATAGCATGACCATTGGTAAACCCCTGTAGCCTTGTAGCCTGAGGCAGACAATCTAACCCCGAAGTTGGTTTTCTTTGTAGCTCTGTGTAAGCCGACAAGGCTGCAGCCGCAAATGAACCAGTATGTTTCGTGGTCCCACCTTTCTATGTCAGCATCTCCTTCCTCTACGTAGTAGTCGTACGTCTGTTGCCTCAGCCTGATCTGACCGCAAATCCTTCTAGCTCACATGGCCTGTTCTCTTCCCTTCAGCGGCTTCCTTCAAGCCACATTAGAGTCGTTTATCCAATCTTGCTCTTTACAAGTACTCCACCACAGCAACATCGTGCTGTCAAGTGGATACATACTAATCCATTTCTCGAAAGCCACCTATATCATCTTGCTCCTACATCTTGTGTCATTGCCATGAAGCTCGCATCCCTCAGAGAACTGGGTGGCTGTACAATATCACCGCTCACGAGTCACGACAAGTCATATACTTGAATTTCGCTTTTATCGCCTTCCTGTAGCCTGATTTTGTATGCACGATGTTACCTCAGCCTTGGTTTTTGTTGACTTCCAATCAAACATCTCCTCAGTACAACCAACCCCCAACCTCGTGTTCAACAGAAGGTAAGAGTTCATCTTAGTCACTCCTCTATGTCATGGGTCTTCATCTTAGAACATCGTCCGCACAAAACCAGTTGCCCTATTTTGAGTTTCATCGATCATCATTTGCTCTTCCCGATCAGAAGGTTCGAGCTTTTACATTTCACCTTGCGTCTCTGCCGTTTCCGGTGCAGCCAATACGCGGATCGAAGATGCAGACCCCAGTGTCTGAGAATTCTGGACCGCATTGATACCTCGCCGGGTAGGTTGCAGCCTTTGACCACCTTGAGCGACTTTTACATAAGATAAGAGTAAAGGTGCTTCGATGCTTTCTCTTAGTCTCAGCCGTGAGCTCCATAGTTTCTGGACCTACCTTCCCCCTACCTGCCCTACCAACATCCAACACCGAAACCTGCGAGCCTTGCACGCGCTAGCTTATCGATTCCATATCTCCACGAATGCTCTCCCGCTTTGCCGAGATCTACCATCTAGCCAGTCATGCACCAAGTGAAGAATTCTGCCTGTTGCTGGCGGTCCAATCCATTCGCACACATTGCGACGAATACCGAGACATAGACATGTCCCAAAGTAATTACCTCGAGGCAAAGGCGTTTGGGCCCAGCCCCACATTCTTAACTTCGTTCCAGATCCACTATGCAATGACCCGATTGCCTATATTTGACTCCAGTAATGTGGTCCGCGTCTGCTCGAGCCTCACTTTTCAATCTGCCATGCGAGTCTTGTCCCTCGCTACCACAAAAGGTAAGGCCATCCTTTGAAATCTCGACTTCTTTGCCTACTGCCCTCATACCCACCTGTTTCCTGTAGTCAACCTGGCCAACAAAGCTGTTCGCATCACTTTCATTTTCCGTGTCGGCTCTCGATGTTTTGGGCAAAATCCTAACGTCAAACCGAATGCCTGGTCGGCTACCGAGCCCCGATCATTCGGCTTCTATTCTGACTTCGGTCCCCTTTCCGTCTCTTCTGCACGTCTCCAGTGAATGGTGTTGCTAGCCTCCCTTATTTGTTCGTATGCCGCTCTTCGGTACGATTATGGCGGTACAGTTCGCTCTGATTATCTAACAGGCTAACAAATGCTGCCTGGAAGTAGGAATCTCGATCCAATTTTCCTGATATGACTCCAAAAGTAAGGCCCCCGAGCTGCTGACCTATTTCCTTAGTGCAATCGCCTAGATTCGCTCTAAAGTATCAAGTCAGCCGCCGCTTGCGTTTACACTTGGTATTTCAGGCATCTCAACGGTACACATGTTGTTCTTTCCGCATACGGACCCCACATGATAATATCCCCTCTTTTTCCCGTCTTTGGTGTCTGCTGGGCCTCTTGGTTTGAGAGAACGAACAAGCCACATACTCGTTGCTAGTTGCTTTGACCGTTCCTTCTTTTCTGCCCCTCCTACGCAGATGGCAGATGAGGCATCATGCATGACCACGAGGCGTAACCACAATGTGACGTGATGAATGAAGCTACATGAAATGCAATTGCCTAAGGATGACATGTATGATTTTCTTCAGCATCCCGATAACCGAATCATGTACTTACCGGTCAACGGGAAAGAAAAGCAAGAGATCTAAGCGACTGCCATCCTAGTATTCAGCATTCGCTCGCTTTTGGAAGGAGCCACTCGTCAGGCTAATTCTGCGTTGGGTCTATCCTGCATTTGCAGACCTGTAGGCTTTTTTTTCAAAGCTGGACACAGCAAATAGCCGATGTGCAATTCTAGGCACAACCCGTACATCCGGAAACGTCTGCTGCCCCACTGCATTGCTGAATCTTCTTGGTTCGTATTTTGCTCTAAACTTACACACCATACTGCCGGAGATTCCTATGTTGGGTGAGAAGCCGCTCGTGACCTTGTCGATTTGCCTATATGTGTACTCCTATCTTATTCGGTATGGAATCTGATGCTCCTTACCGGTCAATTAAGTCCCAATACAAACTCTGTAGAAGAGCGTGCGAAGAAGCGCCGATCGTTAGCTAGATGCCTGCTGGCATTATGTCAGACAAGTTAAGGATGCTGCAGAGCACAAAGAAGTGCGGACCAAAGGACCAATGGATAATGGATGTAACCACAATAAAAGGAATCGATGATGTGCATATTCAAGGGATATGATGGTGCTGCATGTATCACACGGCAGGAGTGGAAAGAAAATTATGCGGTTCGCCTCACTTTTTTATATGTGGCTTCCCACAAGTCGTACCTTTAGCCAGCGAGATGATTGGTGGTATTTGCCTGGACGGTGATTGGCCAACAGGCGGACGAATCATCAACAAATCGCTTATCAAAGCACTGCTAGGATTGACTTTGGGGCAAGTGTTTGAATTCTTTTCAGAAGACGGTCGTGGCTCAATATGGTCGCCACATGTCTAGCCACCACATTAGCTAGTTGCGAGTAGAGAATAATATGCGTCCCAGCGAGGGTTCTGTATGAGCAGTTACATGACTATATCTGCAGGCACGGGAAAACTCATTATGTACTGATGTAGCTTGCTTAGAGGGTTGTGACTATTACCAAGGCCCATTTTCTTGGCCAAGGGTCAGAGCATCCCGTAAAGAAGAGCGGTAGAAGCGCATATTGCGTTTTAGACGTGATATTATGAGTTGTGGTTTCGTTAAGCAGTGTATCAATGCTTTGAGCGCCGATATTTTGAACCTTACGTCTGCGCCAATATCCCGACAACAAGGAAATGCGTTATTCATGAGCTCTTCGAACGTAGTTCTAACGGAGCATGCGTTGAGCGATATCGATATAACATACAAAAAGCAAGTGATTCGATAGATCCAAGTTGGGACGATCTGGTGCCGAGCTTGTCCCCTCTCAACATAAAGATGCTCTGCGTCGTAAGGAAGCAGTCCCACAGTGTCCTTTTCGTAGAGCACCGAATGAGCAAGACGGTAGTACCCGGTCACCAGCAAGTGGTCAATATGTTACGGTTTAACCGGCTCCTTGGTCTCCGAACTGTCGAAATCAATCATTGCTTCAACTTTACTGGTATTCGAGATGAATGAATGGTGATACACCTTTGGTGAAGGGGTGGTGCTTGGGGAAACAATATCGCTGCTCAACCCAGATACGGGGTCTGCGTCGGCAGGCTTCCGTGTATAGTTCTTGGGCTCTGTCTTCTCCGACCACGTGTCAGCCATCACAATGTCCTTGTCACTGCGTTGAATATCTTCGCTTTTCGTTAAATTTGGATCCTTGGCAGGATACTGATGACGCTGGTCTTCACCAGTTTTGAAGCCGATCGAGGAATCATCAATGGCAAGCCGAGCGTCTGGCATAGCAACATCAATGTCGGTTGGTTTGTTCAGTGTGCTCGGGCTTCCGTTTGTTTTCGAGACTGGCGGGCTAAGTAGTTCTACTCCGTACTTGGTAATCGCAAATTTGTGGGATTCCTTATCAAATCTTATCCATCGATCGCACTGGATTGCGTTAGCGCCATTAACGTCTATCCAGGACTCGCACTACAAACACAAGCTATGCGTATCCCGAGCCATAGTATCCTCTCCAAACGTGGTGCAGCCATTGATGGTAGCTCCAATGCGCGCTCTTCGTCATCGATCATCGCCTCTTGGAACCAATTCCCAGGGAAATAATTCTGGCTGTATAGTTGACCACGTAAAGCAAAGTCTTCGGGCAATGGTCGATCAACACCATCACTAGTTTTAGGAAAACCCTCCCCCCAAACCCTTGGAGTCATGACCTCAGGCCTTGCTAGTGTATTGAGAAAAGAACAGATGTCTCCCCAGGGAACATCTCGTTCCACGTATTTCATAGCTTTCTCAACAATCACAAGACTCCAGAGGAAAACGAACGAAACGTGTACGAGAGGAAATACATTTTTGTCGCCAATGCGCTGTAAAGATATTGATAGAGTAGTAAATGTGATCTTGGAGGCATGAGATATGATAACTTCTGACGATTCGATTTCGGAGGCTGTCAGATTGCTAAACGTTGATTGAATAGATGAAGCCAATGGAGCGTGATGTGTGGCGTCGTCATCGACGTCGAGATATTCAGCGCTAGAATGCATTGACCGGGGGTTCGTTATCTGCTTTTTTTGAAAATTGACTTCTTCAAAGGCAAGGCGGACGAGGGACTTGTGGAGGCCACGTTCTTTCAAAGCCCCGTATTCCAAGAGGGCAGCAATGTTGGTGACAGCGGCAAAGACGCCTTGTTCCTTGAATTTGGCAGTGACCCTCCCGATGTAATTGTCCAATAAACCATCTCTCAATTGCTGGAGTGCATTGCCGAATTCGCTGAGCGGTCCTCCAGAGAAAAGGGTTGCATGGGCTTTGATGAAGACGTTCTCCAAAGATGAAGATCGATGATACGACGATTCCTTGCCGTGAAGTATTGGCGTAAAGAGAGTCATGATGCTGCCTCGAGTACTTTCGAAAGGCGCGACACACGTCAAAGATTTTGTGTACAATGACAGCTGCTGCAGGCTGTTCGGTCGAGCAAGAATGGCAAGATGATGATACAGTCGACCCACGTTGGGGCTCTTGTCTGCAGCTTTACTATACCAAAACCGCGCTACTCCACTCCAGACTTCTCGGTCACGAATATCGTCATCCTCAATAGCCATACGATATCGAGCCAAGTCTCCAAGACATTCAATCCACGTGTCTTCAAACGTTGAAACTGTTTCGTAGAGAAGGGCCATCATTGAATATGCGATGTATATAAAGGCTAGCATATGATCGAGTGATTCGGGAAGCCTATGTCGAAGCACCTCCAGAAACGCATGGATTCCATGACGCCACATCCTCGCTGGCATGGAATACTTGGCAGCCAATCTGCTTAAGGCAGGACTTGCGGATGGATGTTGCGAGGCTAAAAAAAAGTCATGGTGTTCATGTAACAGTTGCTTATGAAGGGCAATCAGGGCTTGCCACTGCTCGTTGCTAAGCTTGTTCTTTCGGGACGGATCTTTCTCTTGAGCTGCGACGGATTGGTTTTCATCAACCTCGATACATTTAGCCTCTACCATCACCAACCCGGCATAAATCCCCTTAACTTCTACAACCAGCTGATCATGGGAAATAGGCCTTGTTTCGGGCTGTGGAATCATAGTCGGCTCAAAATCCGAATCAGCCTCTTGGGTCGCAACTAATGGTGCCTGGTCCGCGGCCGATCTGGCATTTCCCAATTGTTTATCATCATAACCCACCTGTTGCACTAGAGGGCTATCCTGTTCATATTCCACTCTTGGCAAAAAGTCACCTTTACCATTAGACACAGTCTTCTTCGGACGGAACATATGGCTCTTCGAGTCCTGCATACGACGGGCTGAGCCGCCCTGTTCCTGGTGTTTGCTCTGTCGGACTACAGGAGCAAGGCCAGTATTATCGTTGTTGGGGTCGAACAACCGCTTAGCCGTTCCAAAAGGAATACGTGGAAGAGTAAATTCGCTGGCAACAAGGGCTTCGCGGTCAAAGTCAGGATCTTTACCAACAAATGGCCCTCCGTATTGAGTTTTTGCGTGACGGCCCCGGGAGGTTGTCTTTCCAACGTTGTGCCGGTCTAAATCTGGCTCTGGCAGCCCAGAGTACCCTCCTGATCCGCGATTCAGTGGAATAGATGTGGGTGAAGGGGAGATCCTTGGATTCGACACAACATCAGTTACTAGGTCCTGAGTTATGGTAAGCTTATCGATATTGTGGATCTCCTTTTCTGCAACTCGTGTTAGAGCCGGTGCAGAAGTGGGCCTTGAAAGAGAGGACCCCATTTCATCCCCAACATTCGGTCGGGTCGAGTCATCATCGTTAGACGGAGGTCTTGATGGTATCGGTGGAGTATGGCGGGTATTCTTGCGCGAGGTCTTCTGCCTAAATGGGGAAGGCATTATTAGTATGGTTGCATCAAACACGAGAGTAGCTTGGCGGTCACAGAGATTTTCAAGTGTCCAGGGTGGCAAAGATATGCAGGTGGCGCAAGACGACGTACGCTCTGTCAACTGCCTGCTGCTTGAACTGCTTTCGTGCCTCAGCCTCACCTCCCACGTCTGGATACCCAAGAGAGTCAGGGTGTAAGCTCTTCGCATGTTGCCATAATCTCGGTTCTTGCTGAAAAGCTTCTGTGCACACGGGACAGATGTAGCCTCTGGCCGTCGAACGCTGAAAATCTTGGAATTTTCGTGCCAGATAATGAGGCTTGGACTCGTTGCTCATCCCTATCCCGGCTGCCAGGTGTTGATCGTATCTGTAAAGGAGAGAAATACTCTCATCAATTTACTGACAGGCATCAGTGACGGCGGTAGGTACGCTGTGGGGGTTGTGTCTCACGTGTATTTGGGAGCCCGTAGCCGACATTGGAAGCCTGTTGGTGGGGTGGAATGGAAAGCTCATCGACAGATCTGATAGGCTGAATGGGTCTTCATAGGCTCTGGGGAATACCGTCGTCCTCCATGGGCGCAGTGAGAGAACTAATATGTTTGATTGAGGCTCTGAAATTCTAGACATGCGAACCAATAAGGCAAATAAAGGCAGCCAAGTCACGCGTAACGATATGCCTGCCTATCGTTAGGCTGCTTCCCCTTTCAAAAGTCGCGTTTGCCTGCTGGCCTGGCGGTTTGCCCATGGGTTTCAAAACCACTTCATTGCTGGAAGTGCAGCTCTACATACGAAGTACATCATACTATTACGCCCACAGTAATATCACAGCTTGATGGGTGGGGATATTTTACAATCTTCAAATCCCTCTATTTCTCTTCCAAGCGAACCACTCGATTTTTGTCACCGCACAGATAAATCAAGCCTTGTCTCCAATGTATGTCCGGGATTCTACGTCGATCTATACTGTATCTGATGGATATCGTGCAACGTGAGATGTCTACATTGGGGGACACGTCCAATACCACGCGAAGACTTTTTCCTCTTGACCTACGGTATTTGTACAGGGCGTTATCGTCGTTAAGCAGCTCTAGGCAGATCTTTCAATTGTTATTAGATCATTACTTGCTGGAAAAAGGAAAGTGGCCACAATTTCATGTTTGCTCTTTAGATATTACCTTTATTGGTCGCTTTGACTTGTAGAACAATGTCAGCCCCACGCACTCGTTGGATGTTGTTGTGTACCTAAATGCTTGTCAATAAAGTATATATTGCTGCGCTGTTACGCATGTGCCCAATGGATCCCCAATATATGCCTTGTGTTCAATCAAAGGTAGCTGTGTCCTCGGGTCTCCATGGCTTATGGCATGTAGGCTATGTCAATGCGACGTGGTTCAATTTCCTGCGAAGCACTGGCGATAATCTGACAACAGCTGGGTGTCTAGCTATTCCATCTTTCTTTCAGCTTTGCTCAATCATATCCTTAGGTGATCGAGCACTGGCAAGTACCACAAGGTCAGATATACTAAAATGAGTGTTCAGCTGGTCATTACGGTCGAGGCCTGGTTGGTACGACAGATGTCTTTTTGCTGATTGGCATCCTTCAAACGTGGTGTTGTGCGAAAACAAGACGGTCGAATAGAAACTTGATAGGCTTTCAAGATTTCGGTCTGATAACTATCAAGTGACCGCCTGACACGAAGTCAGCACTGTATCAACAGGTAAGGCTTGCAAATGTTCTTGTGGCATTCCTCTTACTGCCTTGATTCTCTGCCTACTTCCTCTCAGATATCATTGTATAGGCAAAGAAACTGTTGCCTAGTTATCCATTCCTATCTGTTGCGCGCATTCCTACAAAAATCGGGATATGTTGTCGGTCCAAGTGTGCTCTTACGTGAGCTGTCATATCATGGATACGACATGTTTCACCGCTTTCTAGTCGAAGCCGAAATCGGAATCGCATCGGAACCTGCTTTTGTCCAGTACAGCAATTGCCAAAACGCAAAAAGCCGGAACAAGAGGATCAGCGTGTGATTTACATCATTTTCGATTTTGATCAGTAGCCAACATATATGCAGGCCACCATTGGGAAATTCCTATTACGGATAGAATCTGTTTTCATTTCTCGCTTGCCGGTCACTCATCAGGCAAAGATATTGGTCTGCCGGAATATTTTCTCTGGTTTCATGCTTTTCATGCGAGCTTTGATTGAACTATGGGGACCAAGTATGCTGCATTGGCCCAGTCCTACCGGGCAACACACAAGCTCTACTCAGGCCAAACGCTGCGCTCTGAACGCAACACGAGTGTTGCCTTGTGCAATAATGCTCCTGTCAAGTGACGACGTACGGCGTCAGCCTTGACACGGCATAAGCATGATTCCACCTCATCAAGCTCTATGCATGAATCGAGTCTCTGTTGCCTGTTGTTCACCAGCGCCTTGAGTTGTGATACCACTGGACCACGACGAGGCAAACTCAATGCGAAGGTAATGCAAGGTCTACTGGAACAGTGTAGCTATATCCTGCAGCCTTGTGGGTCTTTGCAGCATCGTCGGATATCACAAATCGACTTTCCTCACCGCCTTAATCCCATGCCGCTTGGGGCCGGTGCCGGAGCGGCAAAGGATGCAACATCAAGTCCTGAGGGGTTTGAAGTCAGCAAAGCGGGTGAGTGATCAATCTCACTCTTACATTCGTTGTTTAGGCGGCGAACGCGTGGAGAGGATACATGTCTCAGGAGCATCGCAGTTTATGCGAAAAACTCTCAGAAGACCCCATTTATGCGAAATACATATGCGCATGGATTAATGCCTTTGAAGTGAAGAACTGGCCTGTAGGCTGTATTCGCCATTGGCACCTACTACATGCAGCAGACTTTGCGGTCTTTACAACCCAGAACCCCTTGCCATTGTAAGAGTATGCTAAACCCCTTGGTTTGACAGTTCCCCTATATGAAAGAGCCAGTGTCACAGCCCGAAAGCTTAGTGCAAACTATGCAGGATAAGTCTTGAAGGCGAACGTAGGGTGTGTAATCTTCTGGCCACCGAGTTGTGAAGAGAAATTTCACTTTGGTCCCAGGGAATAAGAATTCCCTTGCTTGCCTCAATAAAAGAGCAAAAGCGCATCTAACGCATTGATGGCCCGAATACACGAACCATTAGCTAACTTCCCCTAGAAATATCTCTTACTTAATGCACTCCAGGCTCTGTGAGAACAATCTCCGATACGGCAGAAGATATCTTCTCCAATCTGGATAGCGGTTTCGGCGGCGTAGAATGCCATCACGGGCCCTGGACAACCCCAATTGTATCATTCCCCAGCGTATTCAGGGTTGGTCGAACTCGTCGCTTTGGATCGCTACATTGAATCAATGGTACTCGTCAATTGAGCTGTTTCTTCCTCTTCTTCCGCCGCATTTGGTCGATGCGCCAGAGTCTCCCGATAGACTGAACGGTGTCTTCCAAAGTGTTTAGCCGTTTTCCACGTGGTACGATGAAGGATGCAAGGATATGGGTACTTTACATTAGTTTACAGTATGTAGTAAACCGTCATGATTATGTGTTATCAGCAATAGAAACCCTATGTTAAAAAGAATTATTGGTTAACCCCTACTCTATATTGTAAGTTTTGAAATAAACCTAAAAGCGCTTGCTTGATTACTGGAAGCGCTAGGCAAGGTTGCTGTTCCCGGTATTGACTGCCTCCATAACGGGAAGCTCTACTCCGTAAGGTACCGGCTCTCTTTGAGATCCATCTTTGGCATCAAAATTAGGTTGCCAACCCCAATTCCCTTTTCTTCGCAGGTGGCGAGAGTAGTGATGACCGATTTACAACTGAAGACCCTCTACGGCATCGCTTTCGGGGCTTGCCATTAGCTCCGGCGTGCACTGAAAAATCCACACGAGCTTTTGCGCCATGGTCATTGAAAGGAACATTCAATGGAAGTTCCGAGGCTCCCTGTGTCTTTTCCTCCTCCACGCTACCACAGGACTGTGCATGCTGCTTTGGATGTTTCGTCTTGCTTTGTATGCTGAGCAGCCTCATGTTGGCTCTGACTGCCGCTGCATCGACCCCTGAATAACGTCTACCCTTCCGACCAAGGTTTCGGGATGTAGAGTCATCCTCCGTTAAAACGTCGAGGAAGGCTTTCCTAAGAGCAATTTAGGCTATAAAGAAACACAGCGACCGCTCATGGTGTCTTACTTGATCCCAATAGTGAACGGGTTAACGTCGACTTCCGCCACGATTGGCTCACACGCTCTCTGAAAAGCAATCTTGAGTCCTGCTGGGAGTGGTTTCTTTTTGCGCACGAAACCCAATGTTGCATTTCCGACGATTCTGTGACCATCACTCTCCGAGACTGTTGCTGACAACATGCATTCAGATCTCTCGAGTCGAGCAAGGAAAGCGCCGGACCGCAAGTTCAAGAGCTTCAAGACGTTCCACTGATGCATCATCAGTTGTGTAAATTGGAAAATGCTTGATAGAGACTTACCAAGGGGTGCAACACGTTACCTTCACGAACATTCCATGCTAGATTTCCGTGCGTTTTCATTCGGCGATAAATAATTTCAAGGGCGTACAAAACAACATAGAGGTTGTTCTTCATGTCGGCTGCCTGTACTAAGGCTCTAGCATAGGATGCTAATGACTGGTGGATCTTTGCCATCCTAAAGGCAAGGAAGTACACAATTTCAAGAGCAATGATTCTAGTCGTACAACTGTCTCCGTGCTTCATGGTCATGATCTGACTGTTATGAAGGTCATGAAGAATTGCAAGGTAGCCACAGAATTGGCGTGCCAGACTAAAAGCTTGACTCTATTAAATTCTCAGTCTGGACGTCATATGTCGTTGTAAAGGTAAGCAATTACCTCTTCGACGGTAGCCTTGCCTTTCTTATTTCCTAACTGTCTGGACCAGATCTGATCCCGAGCAATCACATCAAACTGTAAATCACACACTGCTGGCTGTCGCAAAGTCGCCTTTTCTCCTTTCGACAGAATCTCCGGCTGATCCACTGTCCCTAGGACGTCAAGGGTTACCAGCTGAGCATCTTTAAAAACAGGCACAGCTTGTGGATCTAGAATACCAATTCTCAGATCGATGGGAGATTTGCCATTGTGGGAAGTGCGTAGGCTCTCGCCTGTAAGGGTCGCGATGTGAAATTTGAGGTTGCCTATCGAATCTTGCCATTCATCTTTGCGGTAGATCGTTAGCATTATCTTTCATAATGTTACATGAAATTCCCAGCTCACGCAGGTCTAGGAACATGGCTTCTGTAAGGCCGATTGCTGGTAAATCAATACTGGCGTTCAGCCGTCCATAGCGGTTGACACAGCGTATACAGAGAGGAGCCCCTTCACACTACGGTCACACACCAAAAATTAGGTCTAAAGAGCAGTCTCATCGCCGGAGCTTCTTACTTTTCGTTTACGACTTTCAAAGCGGCATGCCAAACAACTTCTCCGCTTGCTCTGAGTATTCTCCTTCGGCGTTGTCTTGTTTATAGAGCTTGAAACTTGTGTAGAGAAGTCACCTGTGCTGATCGCAGGGATAGGCATTGTGCTTCTCGGAGGTGCGAGTTCCTGTGGGGTAACGAGGGATCCGTGTGCGATACTTCCGTCAAGAGTGTATCCTAAAATAGCTCCCCGTGGGTCTGCAGGCCAAGGAAAGAAGGAGTCAGCATCGTTACCCATTGCATTTCCCAGGATGGACTGTAGTCCATCACGAGTTCCTGCACCGGACTCTCGATGTTCGTTCATTGTATCTGTAGGGAATCGAAGGTCATCCAGCAAATCTCGCTCTCCATGCGTTGGTGACACGGTCAGAGGCTCTCCCGGATTTGGCGGCATTCCTTTTGTCCGCACATATGTACCAGTACTGGGATCATATTCGACATTGTCGACAATCGATCCGGGTACATCCACTCCGTCCATTGTTCTATAGCCGGGGCAGACAACCTGGAATGTTGCAGACCCTGTTGGCCTTGAGAAGGTATAGTCGTTAAACGGATCTGCAGTAAGATCGATGGTATTTGCCTAGTTATTGACGACATAAGCATTTGTATCCAAATACCAACAAACAAAAAGGAAGGAGATAAGATGGCGTACAAACACTGGGTCCTTACACATGCAAAAATACCCATTGCAGACTTGACAAGTATACCTTGTGTCCTGTTGGCTTTCATGGAGATTTGTAGGAAGAGTCAAATCATTGCTGCTAGAACAGCCAGGTTGAGATAAATCCCAGACCGGATCAAATAAGCCATCGAAGTCTTGTTTTGCAGCTATCTCAAGATCGGATTCCTGAAAGTCTGTAGCTACCTCATGGTCATCCAGGGGAAGCCCTGGAAATCCTACATCAACGTCGTGGTAGTCTCGAGTAGGCTCCAGAAAGCTTAGGGCATTTTCGACTTCGTTCCAAGGAGAGTCCCACAGTTGAGCCTCGTCCATAGCTGGAAACACAGAGATATCACGACTGTTTTGTCAGAGCCGTAGAGGACAGACATCTCATAAAGAATTCCGTGCCGGGAGGCGCTCCTGGCCCTTTGATGGTAACCTACATCTCGAGGAAGAAACATTTTCAGCCTTGTCATGATGATTGGACTGAAGTCGATCAACGGAATCTGCACAGGGGTGCCTGCGCCCACGGTAACCCTGTAAGGACAATGCACACAGGCACAGCAACTAGAGGGCGATCAGTGATGAAGTCCGCACTGGAGTTCACTCATCCTACTTGCGCCAGTAGTGACAGATGTCAACAAGCGATAAGTGATAGGCCCAAATTTACTCGCTGCGGCACCAGGCGACAAGCATTTCAAAGTCCGCACGAAATTGGTTCTTTCTTGGGAAACTATTAACAGGCATCCCACAGGATCGCTGAGGCCCGTCGAAGTCCGCACTCTTAAGCAACAAAGTCCGCACTTTTATATTGACCAAAGCACAATCACTTGGCAGCCCTGGTCGAGTATTTACCTATAACTAGAAAGCATTCCCTCGTAATAGGATGGCAAGCATTTCCATATTGTCTCCTCTAGTCTCCAGCTATCCACAAGTTATATTGCGTTTTCCGCGTTAATTTTCCCCTCATCGACCTCACTCATATCACTATTGCTCTGGAAGACGCCTAAACGAAGCCATGACGACCGATACCATCCTTTCTATTCTAGGCCTTGTGATGGGCCTTGTTGTTGCAATCGCCATGTGGTGGGATACCAGATATCAGATCAAGGTATTGAGCAGTAAGTGCTAAGCTTTCTTTCTATGAGCTTGTTTTCTACAAGCTAACATTCGTCTGCGCTTCATAGGGAAGCTCCTCGAAAGACCCGCCGCATAGCTCACTATACTGGAAGATTGTCTTAGGCTTTATACCATCATTGCTAGTTCTCCACTAGATTTGGGCTTTGCTTTTTACTTTGACGAGCAAACACCCTCTGAATATCGCTACCATGTTGGGAAACTTCTACATGTTAAGAATCTCCCGGATCCTTCTTACGCTGCCATTAAGCCGGTACTTTTATTTCGGGAAAATATGGAAAACTTAAGACGTCAGCAGTTTATGGTTCCCTTCTCAATTCCAGGTCGCTGCCATTAAGACCGACCTCAGCTCCTGTACAATCATGTCCCCTTGAGCCAATTTCTTTGATTACATCGCTACTACTGGCTCTTTATCCCACACGGCAAAACGGGTTCCCACGTGCTGAACAAGATATCAGACAAAGCAGGATTCTCCCATGCCTCTTAGTATCTCCCTAGGCTCGCTATCTTCCATCGTTTTTCTCTCATATCATGCTCCGGAACCCACTCTACTCTTCTACTGCTGCCAGAGCTTCATATCCACAAGTAATTACTCTTACCCTACAGTTTGTCTCCTTATATCAAGCACCATGTCCTCTATACCTCAATCATCAGCCCCAACCCCTCCAACCCACCTCCCACCCACCCTTCTTTACCACTGCGTTACCACTTCCACTTCCACTTCCACCACCTCTACTCCCCAAATCACAGCCCCGCCCCCTCCCAACCTCATTCACCACTCTACACCCTGCCGGCGCCCCGCAAAGCGGCGAGCAGCAGCCAGAGCTTTACACACCCTCTCAACGGCATACGTCCCCGCTCTACTTGCCAGCGAAATCAATGATCCAGACGGTAGCTCCGAGCCTGATGCCAAGGCCGCAGACACCATTTCGAATGTCATGAAACCAGCTTCGCCGTCAAGCGCGAGCTCTGCGTCTGACTTCGCTCCTAATTCCACCCACGGGTCCCTCGTCTCTCGCCGCTTTGCGAAAAGGAAGAGGGCAGGGCACCACCGCACCAAAGATCTTCCTGCCCCTTCGAGCTCGGATTCCAGCTCAATGTCTGATTCTGCTCCCGGCTCTCGAATGAACACTATGGTTCACGGGCGTTCCACGAAGGGGAAGCGGATGGTCGCAGAGAAGGGAGCTGGGAAGGTCCGAAGCATGAAACGAAAGAGAAGAGGGGAGAAGTTGGATAGGGATGATATGAAGGTTATTGCGGGACTATCCGGGGGAAGTCATCCAGTGGGTGGAGGAGGAGCGAGTGTCCCTAAACATGCTAAGAAGGTGACTTTGGCATTTGGCAAAGTGAGGGAGTAAGGGAGGCGAGAAACAGGGGCTAAGAAAAATGGTGGATGATGGTCGAGAACGGTGGATTCCATATATGGATTACCGTGTTCGCTTCGAATACAGGTTTGACCTGCGGCATGGGTGACTGAGTTGGTTTTAGCAATAGGCTCAAAACTGATACCGAAGAAGAACAAGAGTGGGACACGAGATGTCTCAGTAAACATGCTCAAAGCCAAGGAAAGCTCCCTCTCTCTCCCTACCCCTCGTCCACCTCCCGTGCATCCCCCATGCATCCACCCAGCTACACAATCTCCCCAACCCTTCACCCAAAACCAACCATCCAACCATCCAACCCAACCCCGCCAACTTCACCGAACCGCAAAAAAAAAACTCAAAACCCCTGTCCAAAACCTCATATCCTTCTGTAGAAAAACCAACATCACCCGAAAAGAAACATACCCAGGGCAAAAGTGATCTATCCCCTTACCGCAGCGCTCGCCTCGCCTCGCCTCGCCGTGGTGGTGATGGTGGTGGTGAGGGTGCTGACGCTGGTGTTGGGACGGCGGAGGGAATGCGGGGGATGCGGTAGAGTCTCATTCGGGACACTGATACGCAAACACAAACACAAGCGATGAGTAGATGGCGAAAAACGAAAACAGTCTTCCTGGCTATTTGCAATGCTCGAGGGTAGCTTGAGGGATGTACCTACTGTACTGTACTGCTCTTAGCCTTTGAATGCGTAAGTGGTTGGGTAAGGTATGTATAGGAGGGCGGTGTGGGAGATTGATTGAGGGTCGCATGGTATGAGAGAGAATGTGGGATGTCGCTTCGGTGGCCTGGGAGGGGCAGCAAGAATGAGGCTTGAGGCTTGGAGCGTCTTGGCACTAGGGTCTTGTCTGCGGTTGAGGCCGTGGGCTGTGAGGATATTGGAAAGATGCATATGACACAAGTTTTTTGTTCAGGAGCTCTAGATACTTTTCGCCGATGCTTGAGTGCATTCTAAATTGGGTATCATGCATCCTCGTTTTCCGTAAACACCGCCGGCTATGCAGAATCTCAAGAGTCGTTCAATAAGAGTCCACGCCTCCATCCTCCCCTCCATCGTAGTCATCTCCTGCATCATCTCCCCCATCATCAAAATATTGCTCTGCGTTGTAGTCACCCCCTTCATCCTCATCCTCCTCATACTCATCATCGACATCTTCTTCCATTCCCTCGCCTTCATCCTCGACGTTCTTCTCACCAAGGGCACCGGTCTCGTCATTGTCGCCCGAGATTTCGTCGTCAAAGTCTCTCAAGCCATCCGGCTTGGCGAGCTGGAGCTTCTTGCTGGCTTGGGGAGAAGATATGCCACTGGTTGCGGTGGAAGAGGGGTCGAGCGTGGACCAGAGCTCTTTGGGGAAGAATTTGAGGACTGTAAATCATCAGTAAACTGGAGTTGTAAGATCGCAAATCTGAATGCCTACCATAAGGTCTTGTATCAAGCTTGGGGATCCTACGGCGCTGCTTTGTATACTTCTTGCTATAGGTAGGCATACCCTCGAATGGATCGAAGTTGGCGGCAGTGGATGTGTATCCTGTTTTACCAACACGTACGTTGTCGCCTAGGACTGTGTACAATGGTCCTTCGTGAATGCTGTTGCGTAGGGAGCGGAAGTGAGCGACTTGGATTCTCTCATCTTTGGTCAGGGGCTTTGGCTTGGGAGGGTGGTATGACTAGGATGAGATCAGTACAGATTGCTGAGACGGTGCCATTCACTTTCGGGCAAGCTCGTTGGAATGAGAATAATCGGGGTAACGCAGGGCAGACTCACGGGAAACAGTGGAGTGGGCGTAGGCTTATCAAACTCCAAATCCGGATCGCAAGGAAGCTCAATGCCAGCAATCTTGTAGCTTGCACTGCCATTCTTGCCTACTCGAGGTTTCTGAGGTGCACGCTTTTTGGCTGCCGGCGTGGACATGGCAGGCAGAGTTGCGTCGTGCAACAAGGGCGCTGCAAAGGTTGTCTTCCATCGGCGTGACTCAAGCCGACCATCACGGTATTGTGGGTATGACTGGCGTTGCATAACTCGGTAACGTGATGTGATACAGGGTTGGTGACGACTGCTGACTCAGTGCAGAGAGATCACCGTAGCCGATTGGTGGGTGTGTCGCTTCTGCCTCGGTTGTTGAACTTGTTTGTGGGCGCAAGTTATCCGTAGCCCCACTAAGCTCGTTCCTCGCTTATAGGGCAAGCTAGTATAAGAATTCCACAACACAACAGTGTTCTATGAGCATCCTGCAACACAGCTTGATCATAGACCTACTGCATGTATCACACCTATTACTATTATACACAAATGCTACTCATCGTTAATCGATTTGAGCAAAGCAAATGTTGGAATACGAGGTCATATGGGGCATAGAGTATATTGTATATGGGGTTGAAGCTATCTAGAAACTCCGAAGGAAGGAAAAGGTGGAAGGAAGGTCAAATACCCTGAATCCCCTGAATCCACTAGCGCCGGATGAATGCGGAGATTACCAACCAAATCACACCTGAAATTCCAACAGCAAAACGCTACAATATCCTCCCTAAGGCAATATTACGATGCATTGAAACCTTGACGAATAGTGGCATACCAAATGAGCGTCCGAAAGCGCACAACATGTCTTTCTTTGTCATTTGGCAGGTCAAATTTTCTGGAGTACGCCAGGCTGGATTCCTTCGAGCTTGTCTGCCAGCTCCTTCCAGACCCTCTTCTGCAATTTGGAACCTTCCTCACCGGACACGGCTGAAGACACCCTGTTTTGGGAAACTCCTTAGCCATATTCTCGTCCATAGTAGTAGCAAAGATCATGACTCACTTTCCAACCTTGCTATCATCCATGTATGTTCCGTGTGTCTCATATCCAGCCGCGACGCCAGCTATTAGTGTTCTAGCACCAACCTCTGTAGTACGTGCCATCAACGCCGTTATGCCTTTGACAAAGTACTTGAACATGCCCGTCGTTTCCCGCATCATCTCCGACCGGCAGTGGCCTGGATTGAGACAGTTCAAGATGACTTTGCCTTCCTTAGGCGACGCTTCCATAAGCTTGGCCATTTCACGTGTGCCGAATATTTCGATGATTTTCGATACGTTATACCTATCATTCATATCGGCCATCCCCGCCTTGTTCAGGTAGTCGAATATGCTGTCCTCTTTTTTCTGTGGGAAGCTTGTAAGGTAATGCACGAACGAGGCCACAAGGCTAATCCTAGGAACCACGTTGAATTGGACAGCCGTCTCTCGCATTTTTGGTAGCAGTAACAGCGCCAGAAGGAAGGTGTTGATAACGTTGACGGTCATAGTAGACTCGTTGCCGTCCACTATCTTGAATTGATAGGTGTATATTGCAGCATTTCCAGAGATAGCATCGAGTCTTTTCAAACCTTCGGCTCTTTTGGCAAATCGCTGGACCGACTCATGGCTCGCAAGGTCCAACTCCCATACCTCCACCACGCCGATCTTCTTCTCAGATGCCTCAATCGAACCTTTCGCGGCCTCTCCCTTTTCAAGATTTCTCACTGCGAGTATCACTTTCTCTGCGTTTAGACGGACTAGATGGCGCGCTGCTTCAAGACCGAGCCCAGTATTAGAACCAGTGACAATAACCGTCTGGCCTGTAAAGTCGTCTGTAGGATATGGAGGCGTAAAGAAGAACTGGGAGTAAAAGTATTCTAAGGCGAAAACCATGATGCACTATTGGAGACTTCTTCTAGACTGTCGGTGATACCAAGGGCGCGGAAACACTTGGATGAGATTGCTGGTGGATACAAAGTATGATATTGTATCTCAAGCTTGCTTCAGGCAGCAAGTTACGCGTTCAATTTCTAATCACACCCTAATATTAAATGATATATATATTAAGTGAGTCGGTTTCCGGGACAAACTTAACCCGGACAGATCTAGGAGTATTCCCGGCCCGATGCACGTTCCGGTCCCGTGCACACCCCACTTTACTACTTTCATCTTTCTTCAAAAATTAATTACAAATTCAATATGGCTTCAATTGAGGCAGCGCTTGCAGATCTAGCTTTGCAAAAGTCACCTAACTACACTGCAACTGCAAAGAAATTCAATATCAATCGAAGCACGCTGTCGCGACGACATAGGGGTATAACCGCCTCCGTCAAGGAAAGCAAGCAAACGACGTCAATTCTTTCGAACCAACAAGAAAAAGAGCTTATTCGCTATATCAACAAGCTTACCGAACGTGGTATACCTTCTGTCACGATCCTAGCCTTGCCAGGCTCAGCCTTCTAGCCTTGCCAGGCCTATCCTCGCTCCGTCACCTTGACTAGTCCCTATTGGGCCTAGCGTCGGCTGAGGAACACATATGTGTAGCCAGCTTCTTTCCTGTAGCTACCTTTCTTCCTTAGCATTTATCTATTAGTTAAATGACACCCCTATGACTCGCTCTAGGCCGGCCCCTAACATTAGATAAATGCTCACCATCTACTACCCTGCTATCGACGAATAGACGATACGAAACAACCTATTCAGTAAGGAAAATTTGCAAGGGATTCTTCAAATTTGCACCACCATTTTAGGCCGCAAGGGATTCTTCGGTTCTACACCCATTTTCACCATTCTATCCGCAAGGGATTCTTCGGATAAAGCACCCAATTATTACCTGAAATTCACAAGGGATTCTTTGAATTTCCACTCACCAAAAAACACCAATCCAAAACATCAACCCCCCACCTACCCTTACCTCAACAACTCCTACCTTCTCTCACCATGGCACGCGACGCCGAGCCAGTTGGGCCCCGAACAAATCGCCTGCTCAGAAGCACTGCCAATAGAAGAGTTTCACTTCTACCCACCGATGCTCCAGCCGGAGCTGAGGAAGCTGCCACCGCATGGAACATAAACACCGAAGAACAACTGTTTCATTGGGCCAGCAATCAACCCAACGAAGTCATCAATATGCTGAACGAGCTCCGAAGCCAGCGCGACTTGGCTCTACAACTCAATGAACACTGGCTCCTCGTACAAGAAGATCACAAAAAGAGAGCGGAACAACTAGAAGCCGCTTTTGATAAGAACGATGAGCTAGAGGAAAAGATCCACCAGCTACAAGGCGAGCGGTTGAACTCCAGAGCGGAACAACGTCAAGCTGATCGGCCTATGCCTCGTCAAGAGACTCAGCCAGCCGAGCATCGAGCCAATCAGGAAGAGGCCCCACCGACCCCTGAAGTCGACCAACGCCCCCGAAGCTCACGAGAGTCATTCACTCTATCTGGTAACGGGAACGGTCATCACAAGTCCGTCAAGCTTCCGGATCCACCCATCTTCACCGGAACAGGTGACCCTACCTGGGAGACATGGAACACCAAAATAGCTGACAAGCTCGATGCCAACGCGGACCATTACCCTACTGAAAAGATCCGTATTGCCTATGTGGTTTCCAGGCTAGGAGGCGATGCTGATCAGCAAACCTATGCAAAGCGTCGTGTTGGCGCTCCCTCACCCTACCAGTCACTATCAGAGCTACTGAAACATCTGGAAGGAATTTACGGAGACCAGGACCTGATTCGGAAGTGTCGCCGCGAGTACGTCGCTCTGAAGCAGCTCAACAAGCCTTTCAGCTCTTTCTATTCAGAATTCACTAGAATATCCAGCTTCCTGAACTACGACGATACCACCCTGATGGACGACATCCAGGATAAAATCAACAATCGCCTCCAGGACGCGTTGTCAGTTTGCCCCATAGAGTTTAGCTCGCTTG
>JAABUU010000266.1_pt1 | contig 127722 bp, 147 predicted proteins | sample 5559301 | NCBI WGS metagenome assembly JAABUU01 (sample SAMN10711884, study PRJNA513360) | rock metagenome | isolation source: Antarctica rocks | place: Antarctica: Victoria Land, Richard Nunatak white | reverse complement strand
CTTTCAAGAAGCTAGATGACAAAATGCTCGATTCTTTCATCAATCTAGATCTTGTCGACTCTTCATATAAACTGAAATTATCAGAGTCTATGCATGTTCATGATGTATTTCATTCTGATCTGCTTCGCTCTGTCGTCGATGATCTCTTGCATGGTCAAAAGAACAAACTCTCAGGTTCAATAGTGATAAACGACGAAGACAAGTGAAAAATCGATGATATATTGAATTTTCGTCGATATCGAAGACGACTTCAGTATAGAATCAAATGAAATGACTATGATAATGATCTCAATTGATACAACGCTGATGACGACGAATTTATGAACGCTCAGAAGATCGTTGACGATTTTCATATTCAATACTCGAACAAATCGCGCTAATCAACAATTCAATCAATCACGATTTAACAGATCTGAGTCTGTGAAATCATGATTGAGCAATCAATCGAGTCGAGCAGAAAATACATTCATGCGAACATGAATCGTCGAAGAAAGAGAGTAATGTCATGATTCTAGCCTTGTCAGACTCAATCTTCTAGTCTTGTCAGATTTATTCTCGCTTCGTCATCTTGACTAGTTTCTATTGAGCCTAGCGTCGACTGAGAAACACATATGTGTAGTCAGCTTCTTTTCTGTAGCTATCTTTCTTTCTTAGTATTTATCTATTAGTTAAATGACATCTCTATGACTCGCTCTAGATCGATCTCTAACAGAAGAAACGGTTTGAATCATGCTATGAAACGTTTATCAACTTCATGATTTATCTAGTTTTATTGTTTTGAACAAAGACTCTTAATTCATATCAATCATGTGACAAAGTCTTTGCAAGCAACTAAGAATCACAGCTAGTTTATCAACAGTCTATCATTCTGAGATCAATGATTAATCAAAATGAGCTAATCAAGATGTTGAATACAAATTAAGAATCTACTGTAACTACATGCAGAATGACTGAGCAAAATGACTTTCAATGATGAAATTCAGCGAAAATTTCAATATCTTCTCAATCATCTCAATGACTTCATTCTACTTCAATAAAGAGTTTCATTCTCGAATAAGTTTCGATTCAGATACAACTGACTACGAGATAACTCGCGAACGTCTTAAAGCTAGAAAAGTCGACAATATTGTCATTCAAATGAAAGAACTTCTTATCTTCAATCATCAGCAATGTTACGAAGCGTGTCGACATTGAATAGAGTCTAGTCAATAGACTCTAGAAATTTCAATATGTGAACAAGAAACAACGATGTTTCAGATCGAAATATGCTGAAACATTTCATTTATTCGAGCTCTAGCAAATCGACTACTTCGTCTCTTTGTTCGCTCTACTATAGATACAGCTCGAAACTGTCTTCTTTCTTCTGTATTCTTAGTTTTCTAGTTATAACTATCTCTATTGATCAAACATTCTATTCAGCTACGCACTATCTCGCTGCAGTGTGATTAGATTCTAGACACGATCTCAACAAGCAATTGAAAAAGACAAAGCAAATCATCAAAGCTCAAATCAATAAACATAAACGAGACGTCATCTATGAAGTAAACAACTGAGTTTGATTATTCTTTAGAAACATAAAGACAACTAGATCATATAAGAATTTAAAAGATAAACAGTTAGAATCTTATTAAATCACTGTCAAAGTTGAAATCTTCTATCATCTTCGTCTATCAATAAGCATGAAGCAGCTGCATTCAATGTTCAGTTCAAAGCTATTTCGTTCTTGTCTTGATGACTTCTTATCAGAACAGCATTCAGAATCATTTAGATTTCTCACTATCGAAGATGATGAGCATTGAAAGATAGATGACATTTTGAACTCTAGATGCTATCGAGATTGAATACAATACAAAGTCAAATGAACGAAACTAGATTGAAACAATGAATGATACTATGTCGACAAAGAAGAATTCAAGAACTCGAAAGAAGTTCTAGTTGAATTTCATAAGCTTTATTCAGACAAGTCACACTAAATTGAAAAACAATGAAAAATTTTTGCGTTTCATTTGTTCTATTCATGTGAACATGAATTTTCGAAGAAGAAAGTAATGTTACGAATGTATCAGAATTGATTAAAACTAGTTAACAATTTAGTCGAGATCTGATCTAGATCTGACTCAGACTTGACTCAGATATGACTCAGCATCTTTTTTCTTTTCTAGCATCTTCTAATCAGCTTTTATTGCCTTCTAGATAAACACACTTCTTTGTGTTACGAATGATCAATAAGTTTCTATGACAAACACATTTCTTTATGTTGCAAACATCTTTCAAATCAACATCTTTCTTGTGTTTCAACACGTCTTCTTTGAGACTAGCATCGATCTGAGTAACTACTATATAGAGCATGTTCTTCTTGTCTTTTGTATCTTCTTTCTTCTGTATTCTTAAAGTCTTAATTATAGTTATCTCTATAGATCAAACATTCTAGTCACGTATGCACTCTGATTAGTTTCTAGACATGATTTCAACAGATAGTCAGCTATGAATCTCATTCAATGAGCTGCTACAAATGAATTTGATTCGTGAGATGCATGATCAATCATTAGTTGATCATTCTGATATTCTTAAAACTATGAAGATCATAAAGCGAAATTACTATTGATCTTCTATGCGAAAAACGATAGATCAATATATTTGAAACTGCTATGTATGTCAATGTTCAAAGACATCAAGAAATAAATCAAATGACTTGCTTCAATCTTTATTTATATCTGAACAGCAATGACAGAACATAGTCATGAACTTCATTATTGATTTATTTAATTCGTACAACTACAACGCTATTTTAACTGTCATCTGCAAATTATTAAAAGAAAGACATTATATTTCTTGCATCATTGATGATGAAGATATCACAGTTGAAAAGACAGCTGAAATGTTGCTTCAATGAGTATATTGAACTCATGATTTATCAAGCTTCATTGTATTTGATCAAGATTCTCAGTTCATCTTCATTCTTTGAAAGTTTCTTTGCAAACGACTGATCATTTCTCTTCAATTATTCATCATTTATCACTCTCAGATCAATGATTAAAGCGAACAAGTCAATCAGAACATCAAGCGATATTTTTGATTCTTCTGTTCATATATGCAGAACAACTGATTTAAGTGACTATCAATGATTGAGTTTGTCAATAATAATGTCTTGTCATCAGTTATTTTCTTGATTCTCTTCTTCATGAACAAGAGCTTTCATTCTCATATGAACTTTGACTCTGACATCATTGAGTATGAAAGCATTCGCGAACGCTTGCAAATTGATTAAGTTAAGAATATATCTGAACAAATGAACAAGACATTGATTTTTGCACATGAAGCTCTGATTAAAACATGAGAACAAATGATGAATCAAGCTAACAAGCATGAAAAGAAAATTAATTATAAGATTGAATTAAAGATGTTTCTGAATGAATGAAACATCATTACAGTGAGACTCTTCAAAAAATTGAATGACAAGATGCTTAATTCATTCAAGATCAAAGACTTTATTGACTTCTTTTATAAATTGAAACTATCAGACATCATGCATATATATAATGTATTTCATTCAGAGCTTCTTTGTTCTGCAGTTAATGACTTTCTGTCTGATCAGAAGAATGAATCTTCAAAGTCAATAATAATAAACGATGAAAATGAATGAAAAATCGATGATATATTGAACTTTCAATGATATTGAAGATGACTTCAATATCAAGTTAAATGAAAGAGCTATGATAATAATTTTAACTGATATAATGTTGATGACAACAAATTTATGAATGCTTAAGAGATGATTGATGACTTTCATATCAAATATTCAAGAAAAGCGCATTAAGAAACAACATTCATGCAAACATGAATAGTCAAGAGAGAGAAATAATGTTACGATTTTAGTCTTTGTTTATTCTTTAATTAGTCTTCATCTGATTTCATTCTAATTGAGTTTAGTGAAAATCTGATTTAAAAGTGATGTCATTGAGTTTCTGCATCATATGTGTAAGACATCAATTCAATTGAGTCTAGCACAGAGCTGAGAAATACACATATAAGAATCAAGTTCTTTTCTGTAGATACTTTTCTTTCTTAGCATTTATTTATTAGTTAAATGACATTTCTATGACTCGCTCTAGGCCGATCCCTAACATCAACCCTACTGTGAAGGCCTGGAATAATTTTAAGAATCACATGATTGAAAGCGACAAGAACAATGATGAAGAAGACAATTCTTGTTTGATTCGATACTATTAGTTTAAAAGTGAAGCGAGGTGAATATACCAGGTAGTGGCGAAGCTGTCTTACTGTGAATGAATACTCTTCACCTTGGAATGCGCTGACCTGGGCAGACTTAGTGATCATCTTTAAAAGACTTGTATATGGTTCTGTAGACGCTTGGCAGCTGTGAACTAAGGTTGCACAGATCTGCGGGTTGTGCTCATTGAATTAATGATCTTTGCACATATGATGACTCCTCAAGTATATTCATGGTTACTGGTGTGCTTTAGCGCCAGCTCAGCCTCTTCTCCTTGTTCAAGAGCCAAGGCGTCGAAACTCGTCCATAGCCTGGGTTTGAGGTACGGTAGGCTGAATAACATCTTCAGGCAGCTTCTGGTTCAGCTGGGCTAAGGTAAAGTGCCCATTAACGTTGTACACCACCCGGTAATACACTAGCAGCTGCTTCATAGTAGTAAAGTAGAAGCCCCGGATGTAGGTGGTGGGTGTACGAACTCTATAATGAACAGACTTTTAATACAGATGTTGGCGATGTTGGCGTATGTCAAGAGCAGCATCAGTACGACTGGCATGCGAGCTGTGCGTTGCAAAAGGCCGAGGTTGATTGCTATCATCCATAGCCCAAGCTGGAGTATATGCAGTGGAGAATTTGGTGAATGCGAATTCATTCGCACTGCTGAATGCTGCGGCGCCTCTCAACTCTGCTCGCTGGCAATGAGTTCGTCCTTTGACATCTTCCCACTATCAACAAGTGCTTTGTCCTCCTCTCTCCTTTCCAAGGCTTTAGCATACGTTCTCGAGCACCTTCAGGGGCACAGAGGTCGATAGTAACCAATTTCATGCTGCTGAGACTTGATTGTAAATAATAGAGAAACGAGATGCATAGTCTACTGGATAAACAAATTTAGCTCTATTCAGTAATTTCGTCTTGTCCGCAAAATTTATATGTATCTTGGTTACTCTCATTGGTGAACACTGGTCAAGTGCGGTGGTACTGGAGTACAAATTTACCGGTGGTCAGCAGAAAGCATTCAAACATTGATGACCAAGGCCGAGGCATTTAAGGGTGTCAGCTGGGATAACGAAGGTAGTAGAGAAGGTCAGCAGCAGATTCAGATTGTATCGAATTGTTAGATCACTAATTGGTAGGCAGCGAATATGACAGCACTGTCACCAGTGGATTAGCCTTTTAGGGATCCGAGAAGATTTCGGATGGGATTGATGTTACTGATTAATCTTACACCCCAATACATTCCGCATTTTCAGTTGATCCGGAAAAAGGTCAGATCTTAGATCGATTCGTGGGGGTGGAAGGCAGCAAGAGAAATCCCAGCCTGGAATTCAAAGCAGCAGGTCGTACGGCATGAAGATTCGTTACGCGACGACAGCTTCGTCGTTATATCTAAATCCTTGTCTCCAAAACTTTCGGGACATCGCCTTACGTTCTGCCTCCATATAACGTTACCTATGTTGAATACACCTCCTATCCTAGTGATGCTTTCTCCCGGGATGGCTTTGCACACTCGTTTGGATGTCCACTTCGTTTTCCATGTCCTAATCCTGTATGGGCTCTTCGGCATCGCTGAGTTCGTTTGGACCAATGCTGGTGTCTCCTCTTAGCTGCTCTTGATCGTGTGAATCCTCGTTCTTTCGCCTCCCCTTTATGTCCTTCTGATCTCACTCCTGCTGAATCTTGTCCTGCTTTTTGTCATAAGCTATATATTCCTTTCCCTTCCCAGCTGAAACCTCATACGGGTGCATTGATCTCGGCGTCCTTCAGATAACTGCACCGTCTCCCAAATTAGTTAAAAACAACCACAAATAATACATCAACCATTCCCCGACCTCTCATAGCAAAAATTGGTGGATGGTCTTCAGCCTCTCACTTGCTCGATATTCTTTACGGTTATCACCATCAAGCTTTGGCACCATTTGCGGTAGCTCGATGTCTGATGCACAACACCTCGGTGTTCAACCGGGCCTTAATACTGACACCTGCTTTTTGAATCAGACCAACCCCCGCATTGGAAAATCGTGCTAATATGCCAATTGATTCTGTCATCTGGTTGCTCTAGAGCCACCTGCGTAAGTTGCCTTCTTGGAACTCCCTCTCACACACCCGCCACTGACCATCGGCTTTGAATTGATTGCGTGGATCCTGTAAATACGACCATACAACCCGGCTTTCCACTGGGTTATCTGGCAACTGCGCACAATGGATATGTGGCACCTATCCTTATTAACCTCGTCATAGGTGTTCTACTTAAATGATCCGTGGATCAACAGAACATACCATCGTCGTTGTCTACAGGAACTTCGGAAAGTTCAGCGTCTCACCAGGTGTTCGGTCATAACAGCCGTCAGGCTGATTGCGACGTCAAAGTCGAAGACGGTGCTAGATGAGCTTTAAGAAAGCTTCCACAAAATACTGAGACATCATGCACACACCTACCTCCGCATGGGATAATTGGGGACCAAGATACCTAGGCCATGGAATTTATGGAACATTAAGCAATCAAGAGAGGACTAGACGAAGTGTTCACGATGTCTTAGGTGGAACCTCAGAACCTCTGAAATATGGATACTAGCTTACCTACTGCTAGTTCCGCCTATATACCTTTACTATAATAGCCAAGCTGTTGGCTCCACCGCCGTAATACGCTTCAACGATCGACCAAACTTCTTTCTTGAGACCCTCGGCTGGCTTGCTTGTGTGAAATCCTCTGCGATTTCGACCTTCTGTTTTCCAACTCTTCCCCATTATCAAGATTACGCTTCGACCGTTGCCTTAGAGCATTGTTTTTGATCTCCTGCAGAGGCATTTGTGTCCTCATAGCTCTTTCCGGTTCCAGTTTAGGTTCCAGTTCAATACCATCAAACATTGCCAGTAGGGCCCGTAGCTGCCCAGACGCATCAAGAAAATTAAACCATGATGTTTGGTGAATTATCATCTTGTCCGCAATGGCGGCCTTCCCATCAACAATTGACACAATGTATGGTACTGTTGTAGTCACATTGAGAACTTGGACCCAATGCGAGTATACTATCAAGAGGCGTAACTACACCGGGTTAGCTTAGTAGAGAGCAAGTATTTACAAGAACCCACGTTTATAGATCTTATGTCGAGTAGCGTACGATGTTTTGCAGCCATAGCAAGTACAAAATAGAGCTCCGCCGTGGTAAGAGAGGAATCTGGTCGGGACCTCTCTCGTATCAGGACTGAGGAGAATGGAGTTGCCTTTGTGATATTGTGCGGGAATGTCGTGGCAGTATCTGCAGAGGGATGGGACATAATTAACTCTGCAGAAACACCGAGGGAGTATGTATCGTTCTTGATGTGGAGATTGTGATTTCTTAAACCCCCCGTATCAGCATCATGTATTGCAAAAGTATTGAAATGTATAAAGGATTTGAATTGCTCACCGGTTAACCTGTAGCTTCTCTGCAGTCTGCTGTGACAGGACTGTAATCCAGCCAACCAAGACTGACGAGACGTATTCTGAGCAGAACCGAGCAGTCTTTGCGTCGCGCAACACAAGGTCCATAAAGAACGTCGACGACCGGCCCTTCTCGCCCCCAATGATGTCCCCAACAGAATGTATATTATCCCATGCAATCTCTCCATCGCTTTCATAGGCCTCGACATGTAGTTGTTCTAATTGCAGTTCACTTGGGGTTGAGTTTTTCGAGCGCTTCAGATCGCGAAGAAGACTGCGAACAGAGGACTGCCATGGCATTCTGAGCCGTGCGCCCGCTGCGCATAGCTGATTGAAGGGATGGGGATGTAGATGTAGATGGTAATTCGGATAAACTGTCAGGAATCGTTCTTGTATTCAGGTTGCTTGATCATGAAAAGACTAACGTCTCAAATGACGCGACGTGGCTAACCGTGGCTAACCGTGGCTAACCGTTTCGGTAGATACAGTCACGTGATATGACTAATCATGCTCTTCGTACCTGGTGGTATCTACGTACCAACACTTCCTCAGCTCTCCTTTCGAGCCTTTCCAGAACTACACATCTATCATCATGTCTACCCCGGCCTCTTTAGATGAATCAACTCCACCTTTTTGTCATGGCCCGACGACGCTCTATCCCGTAGGATTGATCGTATACCCGCCGGAAGTGCCTGGGACATCCGCGAGCTAGGCACGTTCCAGATTCTTCGTACTCCCCCGGCTAAGATAAATCCTCCAATATGGCTTCAGTCACACTTCGCGGAAGCAATAGCTCGCGTGCGAGAAAGCGTACCTATGCAGTCAGTCCTCCAGCTTTTCCGCCAGGATTGGCGTAACATGACTCATGAGGACCTTACTCGAGCTGCTGGGCCGTTGGCCTCGTTCGTTACGCTGCTATCTCAAGTACTTGAGACTGCCATTGTTTCAGACCCTCTTCGAGAGCTGAGAGTACAAGGGTTTGACGAAAATGCTCCCACAGGTCTCCCCAGCACGGGTGTCTCGTCCTCGCCTCCAATGTCATCTTCTCCTCCAGAATTTCCCAATAAAAGGTTCCGCAAAGATCGATCTTCGAGTAGCTACTGGCCTTCTGATGAGAGCGACCAGTCAAGTCATGATCAGCGGGCAAAATCTGAAGCAACAACGAACGCCTGCATTTACGAGCTTTTGCGTTGCGTTACTGAGATATCCAGAAAAACAAACGATTCTCCTTTCCGTCTAGAATGGACGATAACGCAAGATACTGCCAGAGTCCATGCAGGATCGCACGAATACACTACTATTAACGATGGCAATTTCGTACATAAAGCCCATCGCATGGGTTATTGGCAACGGGCTTCTAATTATTCATATTGCTCCATCGAAGTGAGTTTACTGCTGATCTCCCTTCGACTCCAATGCTGATGCATTCCATCCTACGAAGGTCAAGTCTTGGCACAATACCTTAGAAAAACCCCGCACTGTCAAAGCTCAAGAAGCTGCGCACCTAGTCGCTATGTTTTCTCAGCATATAAGTGCTGAAGTTGCTCTTCAGCATGATTTAGTGTGAGTTCTCTATAGCGATGATTAGTCCTTGCTGAACGAAATAGTGTACCACTAGTATCTGGCGCTCAAAACCTTTTCTCATTAGTGCTTGGCAACTTCCCGAGAGAATACGAGCAATATCTACATGATGGCTCTCAATCAGAACAATTGGCGTTTGCAAAAGTCGAGGAATATGGCATGTTCAAGATGCAAGACTCTGACGAGCTGAAAATTGTGTTTACTATTATTGTTGCTCTCAACCTGAAGTTGCAGAGTCTCGGACCAGTGGGTTGAGGGTCAATGATCTTCTTCTCTGGATCGACACTCTTTGTTGCCCGCTGAAGCCTCTAAATCTCAAGGTACAAGTCTTAGCATTGATGCAAGAAACTTACAAAGACGCGAAGCATGTCCTGGTCTTTGATTTCGCCCTCGAGAACACAGATCACACATCTCTAGACTACCTCGAAATTTTAGCCCGAATGCTTACATCCGATTGGATGCGGAGACTATGGACGCTTCAAGAAGCTTTTCTGGCACAGAATCTGTGGGTGCAATTCAGTCGCGAGGCGATCAGTATTGATCGACTACTCATAGAACATAATGAAATGGATAAAAGGGTTGAAGCGAGAATAATGTATACATTCACGAGGAACTTCGTCTTCAGTATTCGCCGTAGGCGCGCCCTAAAACCTTCATCCCACACATTTCACATCCACACACTCGCTCTAGATATAATAGGACGGTCAGTGACCGAGCCATGTGATGAGTCTCTTTGCCTGAGCACAATTCTCGATCTGGACATGGGGAACGTCACAGCGGTAGCCCGAGCGCTCTCAGAGCAAAGGATGAAAATACTCTGGGATCGCTGGTCTAAGAGTACTCACGGCATACCTGGGAGAATAATCTTTAGCGACGGTTCAAAGCTCTCCCACGCTGGCTATCGATGGACTTCTTCTACGCTACTACGAGGGAGCATGCCCTTGATTTTGCTCCTCGAGGGTTTCGGCACTGGCATGCTGTGTCCTTCGGGGTTGAAGGTGCATTTTCCAGGGATTCTGCTCTCGTCTACCCTTTTGAGCAGAGAGGCTTCTGGCAAGATGAAGATTGACCGGCTCAATTTTTTACGGGATGGCAAGGGTCTATGGTACACATTTACAGTCGGAGACTTGGACGTCACGAACGCAAGAGTGACAGACAACCCTGGCAATTTTATACAAGAGCTAGCAGCTGCGAAGAGTTTCTTCCCACCAAATGTTAAGATAGATTATTGTCGCTACGCCGTCATAATGAGCGGACAAGATGGAAACATCATTGGCTTCATCAATGCTCTTCTAGTCCATTTGCATGGGAAGGAGGGACAGATATTTCTCACCAGGTGTATTCAATCAATTCTACCTCCTTCCATTGTTCATCACAGTCTCGATCTCATATTGGAGGCAGCTTTTCAATTCGTTCAAGATGTGCGGGACAAAAAGACAGTGGATCTCTCTGCTGATGAAACGACGGAACACTCGTCTGCTCATAAAACAGCTGCAGCAGCCGCACAAGGCTCCGTGCAGAAGGACGGGCCATTTGGTATGGGCGAGGAAGCACTTGCGAAAGATCCTGCTTTGGAACCATTGGTCCGGAAGTTCAGCGCAAATCCCGCTGCTTCCATGCAGCGGTGGATCGAATATATTCTGGATGGGAACTTCGTTGCGTTGGGTCAGATCTTGCCGGAGACCCAGGAGTGGTGTGTCGATTGACCACGGATAAGCTTCAGTAGCAGTTCGCGAGAATCTGCGTTTGAACTGCAGTGAAGTACGAAAGCTTTCACCCAATGCAGTACTCGAAAAATCACGGCTGCACACTGGGAGACCTTCGCAGCTGGTAGAAGCCGTCTCGTCGCGATATCTGCGAGGAAAGCTCTCGCCAGCCTCCCAGTTCTCGATCAGATACGATTTGCCTCAAACGAGGAGCTCATTGTTGGGCTCGGGCTCGCTGCTGGGTCATCCGACTAGATTCAGACAGAGCGCGTCTACGTCGTAGGAACCTGCTTCGGAAAGGATGATCTGCTCCCGCAATTGTACGTCTGGAAAGACGTCATATGCGGGATCATGACGGATCATCTTCTGTAATGCGGTTGGCTGCAGGCTGTAGGGGAGATGATCATCTGGAGCGATGGTTGAGAAGGGAGAGATCGTGTCTTCACGGGCAATGTCGGCGATATGGAAACCTAGGATACTGACATTTTAGAGGTAGGCTCGGAGGACGTTTCAGCAGGCTAGGCTCAGTAGGATTTCAGCGTAGGGAGAGGGGGGCTGGGGATGGTGGTTCATATGTTTAACCCTCTCTGCGAGCGCTGTTTTGAAAGTCGCCGTCAATGCGACGACCTTACATTTACGAAGGGCGTGAAGCCTCGAAGCCTGATACTTCTTAGAAGGCGTTCAAAGTTTCAGCATCCCTTTGAGTTTCGTGACATGAGAAGGTGAAAGAGCTGTGGAAATAGAAGTTGAGGGGAGTAGCTCAGGATAAGGCTATAAGAGAGCGGTTGAATCTGTGGTTGTAATCGGATTCGACGACGGCTTGTTGAATTTCAGGCTATTCTTCTTCGACCTAAGTTGATTGGTCAGATATTAACACGTGACGACATGAATTTGGTAAACTCGCGAGCAGCTCTGGCATTGACTCGATTCTGTATGTTCCGCCTATCTGCAGAAGATTTACCGGACCGATCATCTTCTAGACCCCTGATATCACTTTCGGGATAGAACTATACTAGAATTATAGATGGCTGCTGCTGCCGCTGATGATGCAGCATTTTCAATCATGGGCCAGCTGAAATGGTGGAATCTTAGTGATTAGAAGCAAAGCTTGCGATGAGGATCGGTCTCGCTCTCCGTATCCTTCTGCTTTTGTGTCTGCTGTAGTGCCAGGCGATAAGTGGTCCAGGTAAGAGGTATAGCGAAAAATTCCTTTTTAGTTAGAGCCTTGAGTTTCCTACTTCTACCGAGCGTCTCCTTGGAATGATCGCAAGCCTTTCCACGTTATTCTTTTCTTTCATTTCTGGTTTGTTCTTCTTTTATATGTACTTTGCCATCGTGAGGAAACAACAAAGGAACGGATGATACAATTTTACGCTACAAAAGCTTGGCCATTTCTTACCACGCTGCCTTTTTCCTCAACATTTGTCCTCTTCATCGAATGAGAGAAGCCGTACGTCAGCAGGGAGTAAGCCTGTTAATTTCGATCGGGATTCAGTAGTACCATTGGGGTTCTTGATTACCACAGGGGTATTTTGTGTGATCTACTTCTTTGCATGAGCATTTATCTTGATTGAGTATGTTATAATTCTGCGGTCCTTACCCTCGAGTGGATTCACTACTGTCACTTGGATACAGAATCTGACGCATAATTAGATGATGGTTTCAAGCTCAAAGCGGCATTCACGCAAAGAGAAATATTTATATGGCGCAGGATTCGAGAAGAAATCGTATAGTCAATTTATGGGTTTGATCATCGCGGATGCTATTCTGTGTTAGTCCCTCAATCCGATTGATCAATTCTAGCTCAAATTTCGTCCCCAACGCAATACATGAGCTCGGACTCCCCTACAGAACCAGGCTCAAGCCTAGGCTTGCAGGTTGCCGCATCTGGCCGCTGTCCTCTATGCACGACGTAGTGCTGCTAAATCTCGAAGAACCGCCAATCTCTTTTCCGGTTTGTAGGCTCTTCTTCATGTCTTTCCTCTATTTCCACTTCTATCTCTTCTTTCTTCTCCCCTGCCCCTCCTCCTTCCCCACCTTCCCCTCTCTCCCGTATAATCTCCTTCATAAGGATGATCTGTCCTACTGCCCTGATCTTTGGGCATTACGATTCTCATCTATATTTGAGCTCGCGAGAATGAAGCTCGCCAGAAATATCTCAACCACTTCAGTTGGTCAAAAGATTCTGCAGAGCGACGAGGGTATCTCGAGCCGAAGGTTGAGGGAGCCATTTCAGGCTCCCACTGCTGCGCCCCTGCTCCCTTTCTCAATCGAAAACGGCAATTGCCAATCTTAAGTTTAGGGTGTATATAAAAAATATATATTCTACTGACAGCAGGAAAGATGTCTTTCGGCTTTGCGCTGGGAGACTTCCTCGCGGTAGGCAACTTGGCCTGGAAACTATATCGTGACTGCTACAAGGTTGCCCGAGGCGCTCCGCAAGAGTTCCAGCTATTAGTGACCGAGATTTCAACCCTATCGAATTCGCTGACTATTCTTCAAGAAGAGGTGAAAGATCCCGAATCGACGCTTGTACAGGCGGTAAGCTCACTTTCAGATTGTGAATATATCATTCTGAACACGTTCCAAGATTGCTAAACCCCGGTTTGCGATTACGAATTGCAATGTCGCATTAACTTCGGTCCTATTGAATATAGCTTAAGTGTCGCAGAGTAACGAAGCCAAGCTTACTCCAATTCTAGGGAGTCATGAAGGGAGCCATGAAGGGTGTTTGGTAGGGAATCATGGAGGGAGCCATTGAGGGAGCCATGGAGAGTGTTTGGTAGGGAATCATGGAGGGAACTATGGAGGGTATTTGGTAGGGAATTTGGTAGGGAATTTTGGTTGAGAGTTTGGTAGGGAGTTTTGGTAGGGGATTTGGTAGGGAGTTTGGTAGGGAGTTTGGTATCGAGCCATGACGGGTGCTTTCTATTGAGCTAGTTAGCTTGTGTTATGAAGCATGTATGAAGCATACTATGAAGTGAGCCATGGAGCGAATGACGTGTGTTCGAACGCGTCGCATGAAGCATGTTTTGAAGCATGTTTTGAAGCGAGTAGGCAGGTGAGTAGGCGAACGAGTAGGTAGCTGAGTTGGTAGCTGAACATGTACATAGGTAGGCGAGTAGGTATGTATAGCAAGTCAATATTGGCGGGCTGGTTCTTGAATTGCCGATGTTTATTGTAGTTCTTACTTTTCTTCAGCTTAGCAAATGCGTATGCTTTCTCATCTTTCTTGATCATCTTGATGACTGAGTCTCATGATGAGAATGAGAATGAGAATGAGATTGAGATTGAGAGAAAAGATTCTGTTTTGATGTGCTGAAAGCCGGTACTAGAATAACACAGTTTTTTAAGGAAGACTAATGATGACAGCGACGTCAAATTGCTTATTCAAGCTGGCAACAGTCTGATAATTGACTAAAGGTGTGTCTTTCACAATTAGGAAGCTATCTAAGGTACATTCTGTGCCGCAATTGGCGCTAGCCTCAACTAGGCTAGCGGGCAGTGTAGTGGCACTGCAACTACTAGAGCGAGAGGTCTTGAGGGCGCAAGTATTCAGCGCACATTGCGGATAGCGTCACTTTCGCTAAAGGCGAGATCTACCTTCATTTAGGTGAAGTTTGCTAACAAATACATGTAGATTCCCCATCATGTATAACATTTTATTCTATTACGAATGTCGATTCAATAAGTCTCTTTTGTTGAGACTTTCTTTCATTCAATGTTGCTGTCATCACCAAATTAGACTTAGATCTCTTTCTCACTGACTTCGAAGTCACTATCTTCAACGTAGAATCACGAAAGCGACATCTAGACTGAAACTGTTAGAGGCCTGCCTAGAGCGAGTCAGATAGGGGTGTCATTTAACTAGAAGATAAATGCTAAGGAAGAAAGGTAGCTACAGAAAAGAAGCTGGCTACATATATGTGTTTCTCAGCCGACGCTAGGCTCAATAGGGACTAGTCAAGGTGGCGAAGCGAGAATAGGCCTGACAAGGCTAGAAGGCTGAGCCTGACAAGGCTAGAATCGTGACATTACCTCTTTTCTTCGACGATTCATGTTCGCATGAATGTATTTTCTGCTCGACTCGATTGATTGCTCAATCTAAATCGTGATTGATTGAATTGTCGATTAACGCGATTTGTTCGAATATCAAATATGAAAATCATCAACGATCTTCTGAGCGTTCATAAATTCGTCATCATCAGCGTTGTATCAATTGAGATCATTGTCATAGTCATTTCATTTGACTCTATACTGAAGTCGTCTTCGATATCGACGAAAATTCAATATATCATCAATTTCTCACTCGTCTTCATCGTTTATCACTATTGAATCTGAGAGTTCATTCTTTTGATCAGGCAAGAGATCGTCGACGACAGAGCGAAGTAGATCAGAATGAAATACATCATGAACACGCATAGACTTTGATAATTTCAGTTTATATGAAGAGTTGATGAGATCTAGATTGATGAAAGAATCGAGCACCAGGTTGGCACTTTGCGTAAGTCATGGTACAGGGGCGTGCACAGGGGGACAAGGTGTTTGAAAACCGTTGGAGACATACGAGTAAACTGTTCATCTACATTCAGCCGTCATCTCCAGCCATCTCAGACAGAATCAGTTCCAGGATAAGGTAATTGAGCCAGCAATCGACTTCGACAGCCTGGTGGAAGAGGGTTGACCCTAGATCAAATACTGATGAGTTCTCTGTAAGATTCGTGTTGATGCCACTACAGGCGTGCTTAGAAGCCTAGCTTGTCACGTGCTAATCTTCGTGTTTGTTCGCTTATTGTGGAGCAACCAAAGGACAAGCATTGGCTGAGCGGTATGTATAGAACTTTTCGATCTGAGATTGCAAGGAGCGCAAGACTAGATTACCTAGGGGAGGCACTCGCTGTTGCGAACTCAGAAAGCGTACAACCACACAGCAGATCCCAAAGTGAAATCACCCTTCATCTCCTCCGTGCTCTACTCCGTCAATGCACATACCTCCCCGACCCTGCGGCACGCAAATACATACACTACCGTATCGTCTCGAAATTTCGCAAATACAGTCCTCGCCAGCGTTTAGGGGCACAACGTAAGCCGCAGATAGAGAACGCAGCTGCCGTTAAACGAATTCCAACCCTGCTCAGTCTTGGCATCAAACGCCTCAGAGTCCTCATTCGCGCCAATGAAGGTCATCCGAACGACCTTTATAAAGTTCTCGCGACAACCTATGGTCGTAGAGGGGAGCGGAAGCACGAGCTTCGGCAAGCATTGGAAAAGCTTCAGCAAGCATTGAAATCAAACAATATCCTCCTAGAGCCGAAAGCTGTGGCTCGGCTCTCAAGCTCCCTTGATGACAAGACAAAGGTGCCCTATCTCGGGGAGACTATGAGAGCACTTGTCAAATCGCAAAAGGCGCAGAAGGCGTTGGGATTCGACAAAGTACCGATAAAGGACCTGAGGCCGATAGTAGATAAGGAAAACGCCTGGGGTCGTCTAATGCCGATGAAACGGGTCTCGAATATACAAAAGAAGTGGTATGCCAAGACACTTGACGCTCTGTTGCCACCGCTGCCGGAGCACGAGTGGAACAGCCTCGGAGGTCTGGCCACTGGGCGAATTCCGTGGGAAGGGCCTGTACCTCGCAGAAGCCAAGCTATGATGCGGGATAGTGATGGGATAAAAGTTGAAAACAAAGCTGGTGCTGGAGAGGTGCTAGCAAAATTGCAGTGGCGAGAGTCCAATGATTGGTACAAGAAACGTAACCCGGATATTAAGACGAACCCGCACGCACTGACGCCAAGGTATATGAGAGGCCTGTGGGCTAGAGTCTTTGCGCAATGCCCGGTGATGAAGTGGGATGTCAACAGAAAAGAATGGGATGTCTCGTGGGGGAATGTGCAAAAAGACAAAGAGATCGTCCTTAGCGCGCATTGTCAGGGAGATATGAGCCTCTTTGAAGACGTGGATGAGTAGAGTGCCGACGGCCTGGGCAGCCAGACATATGGATCTATGGCACCTCCTATGTGATTAGCATGTGCTGACATCCACTCTACCCCACATAAGAACAACGCCTCCTGGGTCAACCCGAGTCACTCAAGGGCGATTCGCCAGCTTAAGGGCAGAGGGTTTTCCAAACCTTTCACGGCACAGCCACAAAGGGATTCTGCAATTGTAATATAAGAAGACCTTCGGCTAATTAAGCCCTTATGAAAGCAACGGATCAGCCAAATGAACGAATGCATGTAATGCCAAAACATACCACTGCCTTGCTATCAGCAAACATTTACTCCAATCAACTGCGTGTCTCGAAATTCCGACTCTTGCTTCGGTTTTCCACCCCATACTATTAAGTTTCGATACCTTATGCTCACAAGGAGCTGCCAAAATCATCCGCGCATCTGTGCCTATCCGCATCGGCGCATTGTCCGATCTCTACGAACTCGCTATACTTCTCGCCGTCCTCAAGACCCATCTCAAATGTGCTCCAAGACATTCCCAGGTTTGGATCTATACACGAATATGATAGATGTACCGATCTACGTATTTTTCCATCCATCCATGACGTCGTGTTTTCGGGATTTTTCTCAACATCTAGCGTTCACACAACATCCATACCCAAGGAAGAATATTCCGCAAGGTAACAAACTTTCTATCCATAGCATCAAAGTATGGCCCACCATCCAAAACTCCTCCAGCTTCGGCGAATAAAGCATGGTTCGATAACTCTACTGATGGCATATATCCGATACTCTCTACACATCTGACCCAAAGGCTCTCATCTCAATCTATACGCTCATATTGCGTGCCACGTGTCAGCTCGTATGTCCTATCCACCCGCTCAAGCCAAATCCCTCCCAAAACAAACCCACCCAGCACATATACCCGACATCTCCTTCAATCCCCCCTATCCATCACATCTACCCAATACCCCCTTCATTCTCCCATCTGCAACCCAGTATCCCCCTCTCCTACCATCCTTCCGCAAAACTCAACCCAACCAAACATCAAAGCCTTCAACACCCAACACAAAACTCTCAAACCCCTGGACACCTCCGTCGAGAGCCCACCAATAACCTGCATCTCCCAGAACCCCACTTGTTCCGTAAGTTTGCTGCAGAGTGCTACGCCACAGCCTTGGCTGGAATGGTGATGACGACGATTACGCACTCAACATAACGAACCGGGCTATATCGAAACTCGCGGCTTCGGCATTCTTATATTTACAGTTCCACGCGCTCATACCCAAAGCAGGAATATCCCCTGGTTCGCAAGCAAGTAAAGGAAGAGTGGGTGCAAGCATACGCCGTGTCTCTTTTCTCTTTCCTCCAATTCGGGGCCTTGAGATTTCCTCATTACCGGAGTTTTGTTTGATATCGAGTTCCGTGGTGTGAATGGATATCAAAGACTTTGCTTAATTGATAAACACCACCCCTTTTGATTCAGAGAGCTGCTGAATGTTGGGGGGGGAGGGGGGTTGCGGAAGAAGCGTGTCCGCGACGATGATGCTGCAGACCCGATCAGGTCTGGGGGTTTCACCAGGACTCAACAAGACTTAAATGATTTCAAGGGGGGGTGGTCGAATTCGCGAGGCCGTGAATAAAGATTCTTTTCAAGTTGAGCATGTGGACGTTTTTTTACAAACTGCCTTTTCGCTGATTAGCTACTAGAAGGAATTCAAATTTGGGGTTTTGGGATAGTTCTGCGCGTGTACTGTATGCATCTGACGTCTGGCGCATGCGGGAGCTGGTGGGGTGGGGTTCCCGCAATGGAGAATCCAGGGGGGGGCTGGTTGGGGGGGCCAGTTTAATGAGGGCGGAGTGTTTGAGGTGTTTGGGTGTTGGATATGAGTTGGAAATCTTGACGGGAAGGAAGTCGTTTGGATGGGAGAGTGCGGCTGATGGGTACATGGCTTTAAATTTTTTTCCGACTTCCAATGTCTCGAAACCGCATTGTGCAATTCAACTGCAACAGCCCCGAGAATCTCTATGCGGAATCCCTTCAGTACTCGCGACTATATCATACTCTTATACCCTCTCACCATCTCTTCTTCCTCCGCCCCTTTCTCCTGATCCAGATCCCCGAACACCCACCCACCGACCCCCTTACGCCCATCTAATCAACCACAGCGATAGCAAAACTCCACGGGCACGAAAATCGACAATGTTGATACGTCGTTGCGGCGTCTGGTTTGTCCAGGTCATGCAAGCGCGGTAGGATATATTGGTTTGTTCTATGGTGTAAGATAAAGGGGGAGGTTGGTTTTATTGATCTGCCTATCAGATTCACTCTACGAGTAATAGCCCTGTAATGTTGATGGGGAATGGCGGGGGTGGGAGGGTTCTCTAGCCTGTAGTCTGGGTTGTTTGGCGCGAAGGAGAGGGGGAGGAAGAGGGGGAGGGGATGGATGAGAAAGGCGTATCATGCGTAAGTTTGAACCTGAGATTGAGCGCTCCATCTCCACCGCTACTCCCCACAACAACCACCACCACCTTCCCTTGGAAACACCAGCCCTACAAACGACCGGAGAGCCAACGCACCTCCTCAGGGCTCCAACGGACTCTTTGATGGAAACGACGACGGAATTTTGACCGTAACTCAGTCAAAGTACTAACCGCTTGAGCGGGCGAGCTGGACAAGCAGTAACCCTTTTATCCAGGTGTTGAATGCTTCGTGCTCCCTCCTTATCTTCATATATTAGGTTTCCATACCGTCGAGCACCCAGACGGCTGCGCGCGCATTTGAGATGGGTTTGGATATAATTGCTCAAGTGGGGTATGGAAGATGATTTTGTTGAAACTCGCATAAGGGCTTGATGCTAAGGGAAGGATGATTCTGTTGCGACCCCCTAATTCGATTATGTAGATAGTAGCGTGGGCCCTTTTGGGTACGAATGGGGTGTGGCCTGGTTGAGTATTCTTCGGGGCATCGTGTTTCTATGTCGTGTTTGAGCCACCAATTTATTACATGTTCTATTTCTCCCAGGAACGAATTATCGCTCCTGCCACACAAGTGACTTGAATATTGTCTTCCGAGCATTCGACCGCCGAATCGTTCTTTTAAGCCTCTCCAAGGCGGCTTCAATTGCCTGAGATGGGTTGCATAGTAACATCAAGTCCACTCATCCTCGAGATCTCCAGACCTGCGGTCTTCGATTACTCCCCTTTCCTTTTCCTCCACGGCTTCTCTAATGGCTGATGCATCTTTTCCACAAACCCAACCTTTGCTTCACGACCGACTGAGAGGAGCTGTCCCATTGCGAACCCAGGTAAAAGGCTCATAATGCCCACCGTAACGCTCGTCGCTGCAGCCATCTGGCAGAACACGATATGCGGAACGATTTGGAGCTTGATATCAGGATTTGGCGCTTGATACGAAAAGCTCCAAGCTGCAATAATTGCGCGGTACCAAACCCGGAGTATGTCAAGGTAGATGACGAGCGAGGCCGCAAAAGCTATGCCGAGAAAAGTCAGATAGTGGGACGTTTCTTCCCGAGTGGGGGCAGGCCACGCTGCGTCATTGCTTCTTTCTTCTTCGTTTTCAATTTTTTGAAATACAGAACGACGAGTAGAGAAGAAACTGGTGTAAGATTGAAGCGAAGTCCAGAGGAGAATTGCCACGGAATAATAAGTTCCCAAAATGACGATAGCGGCGGCTGGCGACGCAGGCGATACTAAATATTGCAGGTCGGCAGATTGAGGCTTCAGTATGGGAAGTAGGAAATGTGCTAGCGTGATTGCAGTTGAGAAGGTAGAGAATAGTAACTGAGATGGGGCAAGTAAGATGAATTCATCGTGATTCTCTGCAATGACGGATATATTGCACAAAACGCTCGACTCTCCTTGCCTCGAGGCTCTGGCGGCTGGCCGGGTAGTGCTCGTTATGTAGCGTAGACCGACAACGGTGGTCAACCATTCTTCCGATGCGCTCATCTGAGATAGTTCTAGATGGGTTGCGGCATGATACAGCGCTCAAGGCAGATGCAGCGTATTGTTTCATTGACATCAGCTGCGATGCGTGCCTCTCGCTGGCTGAGATAACATAGCCACGAGAACTCGAATGGCACCGCGTTTCAACGTGCTCGAGCACCATGGATGAGGGAAGCAGTCCAGGGCGCGAGAAATGAGTTTCTCTCCAACAAAGGCGGGGAGGTATCTCTGATCTTTCAATCGCCTTGACCTTTGTTCCACACAGGTCAAATTTGTCAATATCAGTCCCAATGCACGCCAGAACGGGGGAAACGACTCCAGAGGTTTGTGGAGCGCCCACTAGAGCCTAGAAGTGGGTTGAAGCAGAAAGCACCAAGCTTTGGCAAACGTATGCTTGTGGGCCTCCGGGGATTAATATCGATGAATATATGTATCGTACGAGCCAATCATAACTACACATTTCCGATCCAAGTGCTAGCTAAACACTCGACACCTTAAAACCTATACATCATGATCTAATAAAAACCGTCATGATGTCTAGATAGATATTGCCCATCCTCCCACACAATCCCCTATACCGTTGTATGCAAAACCTGTATCGTTTTTTTTGAATTTGCCGAGAGCCTCATCAAAATTTTCAAAAAGTGCAAAATAAGAACCAGATTTGCAGAATCAACCCCACTGCCCCCCCAGTGCTTCATATGTGCCCTATTCAGTGCTCCATATGTAGTATATCCAGTGCCTCATATGTGGCCTACCCAGTGCTTCATATGCGACCTATCCAGTGCTTCATATGTGACCCATCCAGTGCCCCATATGTGACCTACCCAGTGCTTCATATGTAGTATATCCAGTGCCCCATATGTGGCCTACCCAGTGCTTCATATGCGACCTATTCAGTGCTTCATATGTGACCCATCCAGTGCCCCATATGTGACCTACCCAGTGCTTCATATGTAGTATATTCAGTGCTTCATATGCGACCTATTCAGTACCTCTTATGCGACCTACTCAGTGCTTCATACGTAGTATATTCAGAGCTTCATACGTAGTATATTCAACGCTTCATATGTAGTATATTCAGTGCTTCGTATGTGACCTACTCCATGCTTCATGTGTAGTATATTCGATGTCTCTTATGCGGTCTACTAAGTGCCTCTTATGTAGTCTACTCTGACAGTGCTTCATGTTCGATCTGCTCAGTGCTTCATATATAGTATATACGATCTATTCAGTAAGTCGCATAAGAGGCACTAGATAGATCACATATGAAGCACTGAATAGGTCACGTACGAAGCACTGAATATACTACGTATGGAGCTCTGAATATATCACGTATGAAGCACTGAATATACTACGTATGAAGCACTGGGTAGACCGCATATGAAGCACTGAGTAGGTCACATAAGAGGCACTGAATAGGTTGCATATGAAGCACTGGGTAGGCCACATATGAAGCATCGGATATACTTCATATGAAGCACTGAATAGGTCACATATGAAGCACTGAGTATACTACATATGAAGCACTAGGTAGGTCACATATGGAGCATCGGATATACTACATATGAAGCACTGAATAGGTCACATATGAAGCACTGAGTATACTACATATGAAGCACTAGGTAGGTCACATATGGAGCATCGGATATACTACATATGGAGCACTGGGTAGGTCACATATGAAGCACTGAATATACTACATATGGAGCATTGGGTAGATCGCATATGGAGCACTGGATATACTACATATGGAGCACTGGATAGATCACATACGAAGCACTAGCTATACTACATATGAAGCACTGAATATACTACATATCAAGCATTGAATATACTACATATGAAGCACTGGGGGGGCAGTGGGGTTGATTCTGCAAATCTGGTTCTTATTTTGCACTTTTTGAAAATTTTGATGAGGCTCTCGGCAAATTCAAAAAAAACGATACAGGTTTTGCATACAACGGTACAACCAACCCTACCATACAAATCCAGAGCCTGACAGCCAAAAACTCACCCAAGGCGCCGGAAAACCCCCCTCCACTCCTTTCCCTATCAACTTCTAAAAAAATCACTTCCCATCGCATGTGCATCCGCCAGAGCTTCTTCGCAAAACTAAACTACTCATTTAAATGTTCCGTACAAGCGTTTCTTGGTTTTGTGGTGGGAAAGATGTGGGAAACAGCGCTGTTTAAAGAGAGGGGGAGCCAGCTATGTAAGGAATGCGAGAAATTCACAACTTTAATCTCGTAAAAACCTCCGATCCCATCTTCATCGAGCCCCATGTTAGAATTCTTCTCCCCCTCCCCCCCCATCCCATATGCACCACCAAAACCCGCTTCTCCCCCCCTCCCAAACTCACATCTTAATTACCGCACAAAATAACCACATCGAACAAACCCAGCGCAGCATCCTCGTATCCAAACACTCACAAACACCCCTCACCACGCTCAACCTGTATTCTTGCGCACCCAATCGCCCAGATCTCTATCACCAACACCGAAAAATTCCCATCTTTCCGCTTCGTTCGAGAAGGTGGATGATGCGCGTGGCTGTTGTTCTTGCAGAACCACTAGTTGGGGTAAATACGGTAGCTTGCTGAGGCAGATTCCACGGTGAGAGGGGTTTGGGGATGTTGTCCTGGTTGTTGAGGAGGAGGATGGGGGATTTGGTGGTGAGGAGGGGGGTTTTGTGGTAGTGGGTTGGAAAGGGTGGGATGGGTGGATGGATGGATGGATTAGCGAGGGCGGCGGTGGGAGAGAGATGAGTTGATAGCGCCGATGTGCTGTGAGAGCGTGTGAGAGCCCAAGTCCATGGGCGATGGTTACTGACTTGCTTGATTCGAGTACGGACACGGCGAGGGGGATGTGGGGAGATCTCATGTTGGTGTACTCAGCCGATGGGGTAGGTAGACGGGCGTTTTCTTTTGTGCTGGTTTCGTATGATTGAGAGTGCTAGAAGCGTTGGTTGGATCGATGATGGCTGGGGCTCCGAATCGGGGATGTGGGATAGATAGTCTGCTTGAGATCGGACAGAGGACGAGGGAGCAATGTCAAAGATAGTAGTGAGAGGCTTGAAAGCGGGCCATTTCGGAAGCAGGGAAATATTGTGGACAATTCTGATTGATACTACAAACCCCAACCCCTTGCCCGACCTCCCAGCCAAGCACGAAGCCCAGCTGCCGCTTGGCCAGCCCTCCCACAAGGCCATGCAACCTACGCCACAGCTCCCAAAACACCAGTCGCTCATGCATGTGCAATGCAACCCCAATGCGCTAGAATGTATAAAAGCAAATAGGGTATGTCTGCCCGAAGAAACCCAGGCGGCAATGACTAGCTCCATGTTATGCACGCTGATGCTATGTAAAGTAACAAGATAAGGTAATGGTATACGCAAGCAAACAAAACTCAGACGCGAAGATGGAGGCGTTGGACACGCACGTGGAAACAGGCGTTCATATGCAAGTGCATCTGGTGTAGGAGAAAGAAAAAGGGGTGGCCGACTCGGTGTGGCAGGAAAACGCCTAGTGGCGTTTACCCATATGCGGTTAGCGCAGACAGCAGCAGCTGATGCGCCGGGGAACACCATCACAAAATGCTTGTATGTAACGAGATACGGTCACCGAGTCATCTGATATCATGTTTGCTGGACGATTGCGTCGACGCAGGAGGATCATGGTATTGAGACATCTGCTGCGTGTCGGCACTCGCGGTGGCCGGGCTGGTGTCGAATAGGGTCGAAAAGTCCCATGAAGCTCGACCAGGCGGTCCAGTCATGGGCACTTGGCCGGAAGCAGCCGAACTCATTGGGTCCCGTATCGCGTACTGAGACCGCAGCGACGGGACTGTATAGGCTTGGGATAAAGTTGGAACGGAGACTTGAAGTGGGGGTGGTTCCGAGAAATGCACCGGTGCGGCTAATCTTCCATGGGAAGTAGGCGACATGGTCGTGGAAGTTAGGGTCGTGCTATACGCGCCCGAAATGGTGGAGTTGGAAGCCGAATGCGGTGAGGCAGAACAACGATGATCCGCGCTCGGCTCCGATTGCGGTTGGCCGAAACCATAGCCGGAGCTCCTTGGTGTGGGAAGAGCGCCGGCAGTCGACGAGTAGCTTGCTGACTGCCACATGTCAGCGTCATTGAAAAGTCTCAGAGATTATGCACACCGCGGCGACTCACATATTTCCCAATTATCTTTTTCAGCGCATGAGCCAGTATCTTCCAAGGGAATACCTTTACGTCCTTCTCAATGTTTCGCGGTTTCGGATTAGGGAATCCCATGATGATCTTGAAAAATTCCTCGCTGTCGGCCTTTGCTTTTGAGACAGTCATCGGCCGGAATCCTTCGAGGTTGCGTCTGATTCGGTTCTTTTCTTCCACGGTAAACCGTACGGCGACCAATGACTCCAACAAGAAAATCGTATCGACACTCGTCACAAAACACTCCTGACGTTCTTCCCACCAGATACAGCTAATGCAGATGCTGTTTGGCGGTCTGTTATCGGGTGCAACCGGCTGGAAATGGGTGTGGATCGTGCTTCCACCCTGCGATCTCCAAAATTGAACGAGTCTCCGCTTTGAGATCCACTCATCCGCAGTCCACTTATCTGCCATTGAATCCAGATGCCCTTTGATTTTGAGGACCGCTTTGTGCGGATACATGGCGTAAGGATTGAACGAACCACCCATAGAGCTTGCAGCCGGGGTAGCCGCAGGGCTAGGAGATTGCTGTAATGTTGATGTACGGATAAGGGGTGGATTTGCCGAAATGTTTGGAGAGGATATCGACAATGCCCCTGTAGTGGGAGTCGCCGATAATCCCGGGCTTCTGGTAGCTTGACTGATAGCGGTGTAAGATGATTTCCATCCCGAACTGTGTGGTGATGAAGTTTTGAGAGACTGGGAACCAGTAGTACCAACGGAATATTCTTGTGATACATGTCTCGTCATATCGCTTTCTGGAAGACTTCGCGAACTTGGCGACCTACAATAAGCTGCGAAGTTATTCTGGGTCGCAGTCACAGCGATAGGCTGCGAAACCTGCGAGTATGCCGATATCTCGCCTTGCGCATAGGGATACGAGGTGTAACTTTCGGTGCTCTTCGACTGCAATTGCTGGTTTGATGGCCTTTTGGCCGGAAACCTAAGGGCTCCTGCGGGCTCGATGGAGAGTCTCCTTTTACGGGATGTATCCTCAGGTGAGGCTCGAGGTTGATGTTGTATACCATCGGTATAGAGATAAGAGCCAACGTCAATCATGCCTATCTCTGGCCCGGATTCCTCCTGTACGTGCAACCGGAGAGGTACTTGGGCGCTGTTACCACCCGTATATGAGAGCGGTGGTGCATCCGCTGTGAGCACATATTCATACGAGGAGCCTTGAGCCTCAATCGGAGTCAAGTCGGATAGGCATCGTTGTGTGGCGAACATCAAGCTGATGACCAAGGGCGAAGGGGCCGTTAGACTGTACGTTGAACGCAGGTACACGTAGACTTGAGATCCTTGAGAGCCCTGATGGGGAGAGTGCGACGTAACTACGGGGAGCTTCCGTGAGCCGTAGTTGATGATGGACGACTGTGCTACTTCATCGTAGGTAGCACGCGGCTCATAAAATGAGCTAGCCGGGTAGGGCATGTGATCTGCATTTTGGTCATATGCCGTTGGAAGTCCATGCACCTGAGATTCGCCAAAGCCGGGTTGGGCGTATGCGAGGTACATTTGATCTTGTCCAGGGCGAGTAGCATTGTAGTCGGCAGGGCTGACGTTCGTCTGTCCTGGTCGGCTGGTGTCGTAATCTGCATGACGCACCGTTAGCCACCAGCGCCTTTCAATGCTGGACTGATCACGAGGAGTAGTACAGTAAAACCGTGTAGCTTATTTGAGTGAAGTGAAGGACAGTAGAACTTACTGTGCAAGCTGGGTGTTTGAGACTTCCCGTAGCCTGACATAGACAGCAAAGCTGTCCTCAATTCGCCCTTGGAGAGCAGCGCTTCCTGGTGCTCTCCACCGAAAGCAAACGACGCCGCCTCGACCAGGTCGTAGGTATCGTCTAATATTATTGGAGTGCGATCTTCCTGGGGCTGCGACCGTCAGTACTGGGCATGGCAAGGCGTGGCTGCGCCGCAGATTTTGGCCCCAACGAAGAAGAGTAGGCAGCAGGTTGACAGGTAGTACGCGAATAATCAAAACCATGACAAGGCTTCGCTAGTACATTCCTAAGGAAAGAGGGTTGTATTTCCCGACATCAAAAATCATCTATAACGTGCAAGAATTTCTCTTACCGGGAACGTCTGATAAGTAGTGAGAGCCAGATTGACGAATCCAGGAAGCGTTGGAGGCGATTGAGAAGAACAAGTGGATGAGGGCCGGCGATCAGGAAATCCAGGTACAAATTCGGAGGATGTAAGGGCGCTGTGCGCCTGATGCAGTAAAGGAGTGGCTTGTCGCCTTCACGACCACGGTGGAAGAAGCACACCACAGATCGTTCCTGAGGCTTCGTAATCGAATATTGTTTGATTTCAATCATGGATGGAGCTGCGGATCATAAAGTACTCAGGCAGTGTTTCTGGGCTTTGAATGATGGTTCGTCCTCAAATGGGATGCGTTCGCGCTAGGAACCCTATGATGCCTAACCCAGTCGAAGTCTCGGCAAGTTGAGTTGTTTCAAACAACGATAATAGAAGAGAAGCAGCACGATCTGAATCACCAATAAGTACCAGATTACAGCCAGTATAGTTCCGCGTAAGTGCAGCAGAGACCGATCAACTTACCGAAGAGTATAAAGAACCAGTTCAGCAAGACGAAGCTTCTAGTCCCATACGGGCAGCAGTCCTTGGAGTCTAGAAGGTACAAAGCTTTAAAAGAGGTCAACTGCGTTAGTAGTGATTCTCGGGTGATGTCGTGCAGAGGCTGAGAGAAAAGGCCAGCTCTTAAGAAGGCAAGGGATGGGAGAGGAAGGGCGGATTTAATGTGATCCCTTGATATAAGCCACAACATCAGAATTCTTGACCGTATCTCTTAATATAAAGCGAAACGTGATAGGGCTGATCATGCAGGCTCCCCACGCCCTCGAGGTCTGCCTGTTCGACGGGTTCGGAGAATTCTCGACTTGGGTTGCCAAACGCGACTACGCGCACAGTCGGAGGGCCATGGGGAACGGGCAGACGTAACAGATGCGCTTATAGAGAGATTAGATGTTAGAGAGTTGATCCTGCGATGCTTGCACGAAAAGTGATCGGGGTATCAAGTCCTTGCTGGGTCTCCACTGGCGTCAAACGTTAAGGCGGGAACAAACGAGGGATACCGTAAGGAGGGGAAGGTATAGGCTCGGGATCAACCTTGATCAAGGGTGGTGGATAGCAGTGGCACCGAGTAGCATAAAGAGCGGAGGTTTGGGGGACATGGAGAGATGCAACGGTATCATAGTAACGAGAGTGTGGTTGGTGCTGTGGCGAGCAATTGGAGGGGAAGTGAGGATTCTAAAGGAGCATATCGTCTGGGGGGGGGGGGTGGGGGGGGGGAGGGTACGGATGTCGTTCCAGAGCAGGCCAAGTGAAGAGTCAGGTAGCTTGACGACATTCCCGAAATCGGAAAGGCAATGCTCCGTAGTAGTGATAATGGGGGGGAAAGGGAAAGGGAAAGGGAAGGCCAATTGGTTTGCGTTGTAAGTGACTCCGCCACATGATCGGATCGAGCTGGACGGCACCATTGGGGATTAAGCTTAACAGGATGGGGGGGTGTCAGGTGAGTGGGGGGAGGACGGAGGGAGGGGGGAAGTGATGTGAGTGATTAGAGGGAGAGTGTACTCCGTACATAGTACAGTAAGGTAGTAAGGTACCTTCTTAGTAAGATAGGTGAATACATCAGTACCTACGGTAATAGTAGGTACCTAAGGTAAGGTAGTGACCGGTGGGGACAACGACGGGGCAAATTCGCAGTCACGGAGCAAGGGCCACACTAGGCTTCGCACTAGCGATCAATACTGCTTTAGCCTCGATAACTGTAGCTATTTACAGCAGCGACTAAAGGTCCTTACAGTTAGTGCGGATTAAGATGAATGATCGTTGCATGGTCTCATGCATGAGGATCCAACTCTAAACGGCCCTTTGGAATACCCTAGAGCCCTAGCGGCAGACTGTGATTTTCTCTCGCTTCCCTTCCATTCCTATGATTTACACGCACCTATCACCGTCATCTCCTCTTGCTCCACATAACATGACCACCAAAAGGACATCCATCCCGTCCAGCCTTGAAACGAGCATGACAGGGTCAGGTACCGTCTCGACTCTCGAGGGATAACGATGCAAACATTGGAGGGTGATGAGTTCGGTCCGACGGTCCCAGCTGGCGTCGAGGATCAAGGCAAGGTACGAGGGAGGTGTGCAGAATGATAATGCATCACTTTGCCAATCACCATAATGCGATATCTCTTCCCTACCTTATCGGTCGGCAACTTTGCGACCGAGCAATCCACAACCCTTACAAGTACATCCGTACTCATGTACGGAATACCTAAGGTACCTTACCTACGCGACTGTGGCGGCAGCATATTGTGGCGGTGGCTGTGGCTTGGACCGTGCTCGCATCTGTCGCTACCTTACTGTTAGCTACCCAGCTAGAAAGTACCCTGAGCTTATCCCATCGATAGCTGGCGTCCCTCGCATAGAGGGGTGAGAAATTAGCTTATCGTGCCTGTACGGATGTACACAAGGCTCCCTCGACATCGCTATCTACATCGTTCATCGGCAGAGCCTCGCCGGCTTTACATCTTTGAAGCGACCGAGGCCGAGAATGCTGCATTGACGGCGACAGCACTTCCATTGCTCGTACAGTACCACGGCCGAACCCCGACCGAGGGAGCGAGAGAGGCATAGGTACCTAAAGTAAGGGTGGTGGAGCATACGTGCGTACGCAGAACTCTGTGACGATCTCCCGCCCTCCTCAATCTGCCAGATTCCTGCGGCGGTGCCAAAGGGTGGGGGGATTAGCCCCTCTATCGGGTTTGTGCTCCTCATCTCGCGGGGCCTATTCATAGAAGTTGAAACTCTCCTCATCGAGGAAGTAAGGTAAGGATGGCCTGGCGACGTACCACGTGGCATGGCTTATGGCTAACGAGCCCTTAGAATACCTTAGGTTCTGTCATACAGAGTACCAAAATACTTCTTGATCGGCAGTACTGTAGATCTCGAGGCCGTTCATCACCCCTGGTTACGTGTGGTACGGAGTACTGTACTCCGTACCTAAAGTCCCTACCCTACCTTACCTTACCGTAGGTATCAGTTGTTGAGGCTTGTAATATGAAACGTCCAGCGCCCGGTAGCAGCTCAAGGTACCCCGCGGTCCATCGGGTTTGAAGCGTCACATTTGTGATTCGGACAAACATTCTGGCGGGCCAGAAAAAATCAATCAAGTAAGGTAAGGTAGGTACCTAAGGTAGGTACTAGGTACTAATACGGTATCGTTGATCCTCACCTTTTTCTTCCGTTATATGCCGTCCGGACTCTTGTCACCGCCGTCAATGTCCAATGCCAACTGTAAAGCTGCTCTTCACCTCCCGATGCTGGAGCTGAAAGCTTGGGCCCCGCAGTCCACGCGGACTGCAACTGACCTACTGTATTCCGTACGAGTACAGTCGACGATTTTGGTGAGAGGGGCTCCGGGGACGGCATGTACCGGCTATCTTCGATAAGCCTGCAGTCCTGTCCATTGATCCATACCTCGGTACGGAATAGAGCCACCTCCTGTACCTTAGCTCGCTCTCTGCCTGTCACCCTGTACGTCTGTAGCTTCGTCGTTACTACACCCGTACCCTCATGCACTAAGTACTGTGACCTGCCGTCGTTCATCTCGTCCTTTTGTTCTCTGCGAACACGCTCGGCATTGATTAGGCATCCTGCATATACTAGGGAGCTACGGTGTAAACCCAACGCTTCCTTGCAGATCCTGGGAGACCGGCAACATCCCTCTCTATCAATCTGACGAGTAGGAACCGAGTATTCCCGTTTGCATGTGGAGAGATGGACCGGCCATACAGCAGTAGTCTTCTGGACATGCCAGATGCCAGGTCTCAATGAACAGGAAAAGCAATTCCGAGAATGGTATTGGCCAGTCTTCAATCAAAGAAAGTCACGCCTCTTTCTACAATGCTTGATCTAGAACCAATGAGGATCGGATGTAGACGCTACAGCAACGGCCTTTCCATGTGCTAAAATTCGACAGAGTCTTCGCTCTATCCAACAACAAGCTGCTCGGTCCGCTGACCAAGTCTTTCCCAAATGTACATTGCGAGCATCCAAGCCCTGCATTTCCCTGTGCCATGGTCGAGACGGGTACTTCGAACTGAGCCGTCTCCGACATTTAAAATCCTTGCAGTATTAGATGGTATACGGATGTATGATATACTGTAAATACAATCCGGGAAAAGTGAGGGTGCCGTGGATTGAAAGCGTTCAGGCTTGATTCACAACGCTCGACTCTCCAAGCATGGACAGAACTCAAAATCCTCGGATCAGCGTTAGCAGTATATTGACTTTTCTCTACTGCACCACTCCAAATTGACATCGCGGAGATGCCCATCTTTCCCCATCGCTTTGACTTCCGATTGAAATAGCAAAAGTCAAACTTTGTGCCATCACAGCGTCTCATCCATCAGCCCACGAGATTGTTTACCTGAGAACACCGTTGAACTGCCTTTTCACTTGACGGATGATGTTTACAGAGCCATGACAGATACATCCCCGAAGAGGTAACAGAGATCGTACGGACGGCTGAGCTTTTTCTATCGTTGATTATCTATCGTTGCTAATCTTGCCATTACAAACCCCCAGGGCCTAAATCCACACTCGTCTCATCGTGAGAAACAAGCTCGTCATGTTGCCAGCCTAGCCACTCAACTTTCTAAACCTCACAGCTTGGCAGTCTTTAAAATGACTTTATAGCTATCGATGGACCGAGCATACAATTTCCGAAGCCGGAAGGCCCACATCGTTCCCACATGTTGTCTGTGCTAGGAGCATCAGGCTTGATCCCACCTGGCTTCAACCCTTCCCTCTCCTTCCCCTCCCATTGGCAATTCGGGCAGTAGCCTTCGCGGGGTTCCTCGACAGGTCTCTGATCAGGGCACCGATCTGGTCCTTTCAAACACTTTCCGCGTGGCTCACTTCGACATGCAAGACCCAAGTCGACTGGTTTGCTGAAACGTGGGCCGGAGCGCAACTCGATACGGTGCCCACAAAGTCGGAAAATCAGAGTCGTCCTGAAGCACATAGTGGCGGTGTACGATGGTTATCCCCGTAAAGAAAGCTTGATAGACGGAGTCGTTTGTGGCCGTTGCGATGATGGGAAAATGCAAGATTGGGTTCGCTGGTAGCCTGAAAAGAGCTTTCGGTTGTGGTATGACGGAAATTTCTCTATAAATGTGGAAGGTGAATGTTCGCTTGGTTGTTGATGCTGAGAAAAAATAAACCTTCCAGGCCTCCTTATATCTTATCCAGGAAGGGGTGGCCTTGGCCATCCTGTGTCGTGAAGCTGTTCTCAACCGCCAGAGACAAGACTGTTACTCTTCAGCGAACGTCGCTATTACGAAACATGGTGTCATGCGACAATGGAAGCTTTGTACGAGATGGAAGAATGTCAGTGAGCACCTGATGTGTGCAATCATTTCTGTGAGTCCATGGACCAGAAGATTCTCATGTCCAATATGGAACAAGCTGGCTCGCACTTGGACGATGCTCGAAACAACTGGTGGTGTTTTAGACGGTTTAGCCGCTTTATCTATGTGAACACATTGACCGAAACAGAGAACATGGCGATTGCCAAGAGTATTGTCTAGTCAAATAAGTGAGACTGGGGAAGCCAAATGAGACAATAACAAAGCACAAATGGGTCTGAGATTGGCCTTGTGCATCGACCATACGATCATAGACTCATGGTGAATAACCTAGAAGAGTCGTTCAAGATAGATTGGTAATCTACCTCAAACATCACCAACGCTTCCTGTGAAAGACGAAGAAAATTAGGAAGCCAGAACATCCTCAATACGCATCTTGTTCTGAAAAGGTCTATGCTAATCTACCCCAACCTCCTAGCAACCCTGCGCCTTCCGAACAAATCCTTCCCACCCATCTTCCATCCCCACCCTCAAACAAACAACTCAACCCACCACATCCCCGTCCCCCTCGTCCCCCTCCCCCTCCCCCTCAACCCCCCACCCCTCCTCCCCGCACTCACCCCCCCTTGCCAACCCCAGCGCTTCCTCCGCCTCCACCCCGGCGGCACAATCCGGGCAAAACCCCTCAACATCAACCCTCTGATCTTCGCGAACCGGACACCGACGCAGCGGGCACGTGACCCGTAGGCCGCGCTCCAGACGCTGCGCGCGGCGTTGCAGCACGCGGCGCCGGCTGGGACATCGCCGGATGAGGGGGCCGACGCCGTGCGCGCAGCGCAGGTAGTCGGTGAAGGTGTAGCGGCACATTGGTGTGGATTGGGGATTTGGGCAGGCGGTGTTGCGGTGCTGATCTGAAAAGCTTTGGGTTGATGAATGGCTGAGTGAGAAATAAAATTCATGCCTCGTTTTATTCATTTATCCAAAAGGTCTCTAGAGCACCATCGTCATCTCTCCAACCCCATTGTCTCGCCCCCCCCAAAAACAATGAAATGGGGTTTTCTTCGAACAATAGCGAATTCAAACCCCCTTACCAGCTTCAATTGCACGACCGTCCGGACCACTCATCATCAACAACAACAACAATCAAACACAACAAAAAAAAACAAAAAAAAACAAACAACGACCCCCAACAGTAAAACTCCAAGTCTCGGGCAGCGGAAAAAAATCTCCGAGATCACGGCATACAGTATGTATGCCCAAGGTCGCACGCCGCGTTCTCCGTGACATATGTACATACATACATACATACATACATACATCTACATACTGTATCTCAGGCCTTGCCTTGATACACACACCGAATCCAAAGCAAAATCCCTCCTTATAACTTTGTGCGTTTTTCTTTTTCTTTTTTCTAAATCCCACGTGTTGTTTTCGTTTTTTCTTTTCTTTTTTTGTTTATTTTTTGGGGGGAAACAGTCAGGGGATTTGCTGGTGTTTGCATGGATCTGCCAAATTCCATCTTTGAGAAGTATAGTTTTGGGAAACTACGCCATCCTTCTTTCTTAGGTATTTAACCCTCAATGCTCGTCCTCATATCCCGTCTTCCCCCTTTCTCAAAACCCCGCCACTCTCCGCTTTCCCCCACACACATCCTACTATCTAATGTATCTCCCCTCTTCTATCCCGCCCCCCTGGCCAAAAAACCTCCAAATCACTTCCCACCTACCCACCGCACCGCACCGCACCACGCCCCCCTTCCCCTTCCCCTTCCCCAAACCCAAGACACCCCTCCCCTAGCTCCGGTCCGCCCATCTCTACACACTAACTTACTTCAATCCCCCCGTTTTTGAATTTTTTTGGCTAGCAGTTGCTGCGGCTTCTTGGCTTGGCTTATCTCCGTTCCATCGCCAACCTAGCCTGCCTCGGGACGTTTTCGACGTCTTCATGCCTCTCTCTCTCTCCTTCTGTTCTTATATCATTTTGCGCAAAAGAAAAACCCCCCCCGGTTCTCGGTTCCCGGGCATCTGAACGTTCCACTCCTAAGTCCCCTACCCTAACAAAGTACCAGTTAGGAGTGAAACGGCAGACCTTCCCCCCCACAATACATACATACGGAAGCCGCAGAAAGGAAAAACCCCCCAACGAATCTCACATCGTGGCGATGATTTTTGAAAAAGGAGCTTCTTCTGAACGAGAGCGCGTGATCTTTTTACTGTATGTAAAAGAATTTTCCGCATTGTGTATGTATGTATATATGGTCGTGTTTTGGGAAAATTGGGATTTTTGGAGAATGACGAATAGGTCGTAATGCGGGCGTGAGTTTTTTTCTTCTTGGCGTTTTGGATTTGGGGTTCTACGTGCATGCTGCTGGGTTTGGAATGGGGGTGGTGCGGGGGCAGGGAGGGAGGTAGTTGTGATGTTGGGATGCTGGCGGTCTTTGGGAGATGGGCTGGTGGGCTGGTGAGGGGGTGAGGGGGGGGGGGGGGTACTTAAATCGCTTGTGTTTTTTGGAGGAAGTGGTTGGTTGGTTGGTTGGTTGGGGAGATGGTCGTGCAGGGTTTTTGGCGTTGCTGCGAGCGAAGGGTAAGGGGGGGGGGTTTTGATTAGAGAGCGATAGGAAATGTGATGGTGATGAAGGGGGTCCTGCCTCCCTCCCTCCCTCTCTCCCTCTCTCCCTCTCTCCCTACGGTATGTAATAAAATGAGAATCGGGCTTGTGTCTGTTTCTTGCATTCATTTCTTTTTTCTTTTTTGGGGATTCTCAAGTCTACCGCTACTGCCCTTGCCGAGCGAGAGGGTAGAGGTGCCTTTGTGCTTGTCAGTTCTGGGAAAGGGATGGACGCGCAGACGGTTGGGGGGTTTGTGGATGCTTTACAGTAAGAGGTGTGAAAGCCTCAGTAAAGGGGTTATCGCGATACTCAAGGGTAATCTTGCAATGATTCTCTTTCTCCCACCTTCAGACCTATTGTGTGGTTCGGCCCAAAGATGCCAAGTTCTTTCCTCTCCACCTCTGCGCTGTTTGTATACTTGCCATCTTCGCATGTTCTGTTGTAACAGTGTCTTCTTGTGTTGATCTCGTAAGCACGCGGCTGGGGGGTTCATTCAGTATCCCAGTGCTTATATGAAGATATAATGTTCCTGCCTGGTTTGGCTCCTGATACGTTTTCCGCACTTCTGATTTTGTGATTTGTTTTTGGGCTGCATGGTGGGTTCGTCTGCCTTGGTTTTCTACTATTTGGGGTTATGTGTATGATTGACTGGGTGTGTTCGGTTGTGATGGTCTGGCTCTGGATCGCGGGAATATGGGGCGTGAAGTGCCTTGGAGTCGTGGATGTTGTCGTGGGTGGGAGTTGGCTATATGTCTGAACAAAATGGGTTTATTAGAAAGCGTCGTTCACAGAAGTTTTTCGAACAGAGATTGTAGACAGCGACCCAGGAAATCTAAATTCATTCAGCATGAGATGGTCTCGCGACAGTCTGTTTTTCTTAGAGTGGTGGTGATGCAAGCAAGAAAGTAGGGTATGAAAGGGCGATGGGCAAATGCAAGACTGTTGAATAATGTAGAGCGTCATATTCCTTCCGTTCAGAGGTCTCGTGAGCTTGGAGCGTTGTTTGACGTTCCCGAGGATGATTTTGACGATTAAAGCTGATAGGGGCGTCTGTTTCTCTTGTTTATTCACCCAAGAAGCCGCATGAGTCTGAGTCTTACTCATCTTTCGTATGTCTTGAACTAGATCCTAATGTGCGCCATTAGGGACAGACTTATCCTTACACTTGATCTTTCAGGACGCCAGGGGTGATGAAGGTGAGACAGAAAGAGAATATAATGGGTTCTACAAACAATATAACGCCGCCAGTTACGTAGCTGAAAGCAGGGCAAATACTATCAAACCAAACGCCAGTGAACACTATCAAAGACCAACAACAGTCAACCCAAACATATAGACATTAGCACCATGAGTCTCAAGATTCTTCCTCACTAATGCAAATCTCTCCAAGAGCAGTCAATCTTTACATGACAGGGACCCCAGAGATATCCAGTCGTCGCCCAAACTCGTGGTCGAAAAGGTCGAAGCTGGCGTCATCGATTGGCGGTAGCATCCGTGGACGATATCTAGATGAAATTGGGTGGAGGGGTGACGTCAGATCGCAATCGCTGCAGTCTTGAGCGTTGTGACTATACATTGGATAGTCGTCGTCGTCGTCGTCGTCGTACAATGCATGTCGCGATCTCCTATTCGGGTGGTAATCTAGTGTTTCCGGTGCGGACTCGGCGATCCGAAGAAGCATCTCGGGATCTAAGTTGGAGCCGTTGATCTTTTGGCTGCCACCACGAATGCGAACTAGATCCTGAGGTGACTGTGGGGGTAGTATCCGCAGGGGACTGCCGAACCTTCGCCGTTTCCTCTCCTCTATCAAAGCGTATAGTTTGCCCAAAGTCTGAGGGCTTACTGCGCGATCTTCGGCTAAATCGCGCATATTTTGCGAGTCTATGCTTTTTTCGTATTGCAGTAGGCAAGATAGAGCGCTTGTCATGCCCGTTTTGTTGTGCATCCTTATACGGTCAAGTCCCTGGATATACCGCAGCCACCCGTGAGGCGTCCTTTGCACTATTTCGCGACAATGCCGCTCGAAGAAGCTTACCATTGCGTGGAAAATATCTCCGCTGCATCCAAAATGCTTGAACAAGCTGCAGAGACTGTAAAAGAGATCTTCGGCTTCGGTCTTGCTGTGTGGGGAGTTTCGCCATTGGGAATCGAGTCTAGTTTGAAGCACTCCAGATACTCCGTGGCCACGTTCCAGCTCCTTGAGGTATTCAAATATAATAATCAAGGCCAGTCGGTCCCACCAATTGTCGATTTTGGTGTACCTGTCTGGGCACAAGAAACCCATTGATATCTCAGGCTGTGCATTTCGGTACAATCGTGGAAGACAGTGCCTAATGGTGTCTCTTCGAAGGGCGGTACACCTGCCGCCAAGGGAGACCCGAACTAAGTCATGATAGGTTCGAAAGCGTTGCGCTGCCATTGTCTGCTTCAGTGGACTTTGTGTACGGTTTTGCTATTTGGTTTAGAGTATTCTTTCATCTAAGTGATGAAGATGAATCTCTGAGAACCGATGGAGCGCATAGATTAGAGCGCGAGATCAGCAATGATGGCTTTGAGATGAAGACAAAAGACTCGAGGTAGAGAAGGTGGAGAGGGTAGAAATAGCTTCTTGATATGAAGAAAGGAAAGGAATAACGCATCTGGTTTGATAAGCTGCGCGATTGTGGACCCTGGCTATGCACGGTTTGCTTGCCTGAGACGTTGTGTAACTTGAGGTGAAATGAAGAATTGCAGCAAACATAAGAGAACAGCACGGAGGTACCTCCGTGATGGGCGCAACACAATCAAATCGAGGACTGAGCGCTTTGTTTTCGATGAGTGTGTCACGATAGATGGAACACGGAGAGACATTGCCAAATTCTGGAGACGAAAGTAGAACATCGGTTCCAGATGCATTTTCCCGTGGATCGACGATGAAGATCCCGCCTGAATCCGAATAGCCGATGTTGTATCCTCCGTGGGGAGAAGTAGAGCCTCAGGATAATATGGTACTCGATACGAGGCGTGCGCCAGGTTTGCAATGGTGGTTCGTATCGCTACGTGACCATTGACTGTGCGCCAACAAACAGCTCCACAACTGAAGTGTGATATTGCAACTGCTGAGAAGTGGGCCAGCTCCAACATTGGTATAACACTGCCTCTTCCGTCAAAGTAGTATTGAGTTGTCAGAGCAAGCAAACATATTGCAGTCTGACATCCTAGCTCAGACATTTGGACAAGGACCTATGCGTTCAGCAAAAAAATCACACATGCTTCGTCTTCCAAAATCCAGCTGCAGAGAAGTATACCGCTGGCCAGGAGTAAATGGTCCGTAAAGCAGCTTGTTGGGCAAAAGATAAAAGCAGTACCCAAACGTCTTCCGTCAAGCCTATTTTACTGTATCAGTGGTGCATGGTTGAGGCTGCCAGAATCAAGGAGCTTCGCGGGAGTGTCTCGTAGCCTCACCTGCTCGGAAAGACAGTAAGAGCTTCAAACCAATCGACGAAGAAGAAAACAGTAGCTGATCACAAAGAAAGGTAGAAAAAGCAAGATCTGAGCGAGAGGTCCCTGAGGCACGGCAGCTTCGGTCTTTTCGATTCTCCGGCGCTAAGCACAACCTCTATGCAACAACAACGCTCCCTCCCCTTCCTTGCGACACCCCTTTTGGTCTTTCAGGAAATAGTTAGTTCCTGCTCCGATAGTTGTGTTGTGGCAGAATATCGTGAACACGGCGACGCTCTATCGCGCCGCTGCCGTGGACTGTGGCAGACAAAATATGTCACTGTTCCATGAGCAAAGCCATGGATCTCTAATGAGTAGCAATGACTTAGCTGGGTGATTTAAGTGCTACGAGGAGTGCCTGTTTGGGCGAAGGACTACCTCAATAAGGCCAGTGGAGCTTTGCTACAGGTTGAAAGAAGCCATAGCTCACCGGAGCCAACCCATCAACTGCCGGACAGTGCAAGCAAAGCCGTTCAGAAGTCAATAACATTGGTCCATACGCCTGAGTAGAATATAGGACGTTGTGTAGGGGGTGTCTGTCATCGAAGGAATCGAAGGGTGTGGGTGTGCTCTCGACGATGATGAGCCCCAACACCTATCCTAAGCCTACCACTATGTGTTAAGCATACGATAAAGCTTCAGATCCGACGCTATGAAGAACACTAGCGGGCATACTAGATGTAAGCTTCTCTATTGTCAACTCCCCAGTATAATGATATTGAAGTACTTCACCGCTTTGACCAATTAGAGCGTCCATTGTGTTTTCAGTATTCTGATAGCTCTCGGCGTCTTTTGTTCACTTATCCTGAAATCTCCTTTTAACACCTCACTTCCAACCCAACTTCTCGCTCCAATCTTCAAGATCAACCACCTTTTCCAGTTCAATCAGATACAATACTCATCTCCATTCCAGAACATTACCAACCCGTAACGATTAACGATGTCTAAGTCAATGGACGCACCAAACAAGATGCTTCTAGGCCAAGCACCAAACGAGACTGGCAACGGCGGCCTCGAACAAGATACAGCTGCTAACGTTGCGGAATCTGCAATCCGCAAGACTGAGGAAGTCCATGTTGACGGCGCCGACGAGACTGACCACACCCTCTTGGTTGCCACTGCTACCGCTGCGACCGACCAGATGGAAGTTGACGATGTAAGTTCAAAGCTCTACTCGTATTACTCATGTTACTTGTTGTTACTGTTTTAGTGATTTCGGTGGCTAGAGATTTGCCACCTCACATTTCCTAGGCATAATAGGCTTCATATAACGTGCCAAAGGTCTAGGCTTTGGTAATCGGAATGTCAAGGACATCACCCGCCTTATTTCTTCTATCTGCGTGTCTTTCTTAATGTTTTCACTAGTTGCTAAGCTTACGGCGAGCCTGCAGAAAGTCAAAGATACCATCAAAGTTGAGGTCAAACCTTCACCAAAGAAGCGTGGAGCAGATGCTACCGATGAGGGATCCCCAAGCCCGCAGAAAAAGCGCACTCCAAGCAAGGCCAAGAATGGTAATGATGACATCCCTCCAACCCACAGGTCTTCAAGCTGACAATGATACAGCCAAGACCGGCGATGCGAATGCTACAGTAGTAGCTGATCCAAAGACTCCTAGAAAGAAGGCCGTCACAGCTAAAGCGAAGAAAGCTGCTGCGGATGCTGCTGATGGACAGGAAACGAGCAAGGATGACAAGGATAGCGTCGAGCCAGTCACCCCGAAGAAGAAACGAACGCCTGCTAAGCCTAAGGTTGCCACCCCTAAAGCAGTGACCGACAATGCTGAAACGGACAATGAGGACGAAACCATGACCACTCCGAAAGCTAAGACAACTCCGTCCAAGTCCAAGAGCAACGACGACGGCACGCCCCGCAAACGTGCTACCGCTTCTGCAATCGCTCCGTCGCGCAGTATCCCCACATCCTGGGAGGAAGCCTCTGATGCGGACAAGTTGCTCGTCAAGATGAAGGAAGAAGGGTCCGACTGGAGCACCATCCGTGCCGCCTGGAAAGATGCAACTGGACAAGATACTGGGGCCAGCACTTTGCCCAATCGATAGTATGTGCTATTTTCCCTTTCATTACCGACTCAATTGTCTATCTTCTTGAGGCTGAAGCTAATGTGCGCCACACAGCAACCGCATCAAGGTCAACATGATGCGCCTCAAAGACGGCGACGATAAGCTACTCTTAGCCGCTAAAGAAGAAATCGAGCACAAGTTCCAGAACGACAAGTGGGCTTTGATCGCCACAGAGATGGAATCTAAAGGCGCGGACCATTACCCTACTTTGTTCATCCAGAAAATGTTCAAGGAGCTCAGTGCTAGGTCTGTCGAGAATGGCGCTACCACTACTGCTGCTACCGCCGATGATGCCGGTGAGGAAGATGAGGCGATGGCAGAGGAGTAGTTTGTCTCTTCCGTTATGTTCTAGTCTCAAGCTTGGTACTACTACTGTCGCTGGGTCTACTGGACATTTACACTGTGAAAGACTTAGGTACTTAACATCGGTAAAAAACAAGGGATGTGGAAGGTTTTCGTGGTATGTGCGGTGCAGCTGTTGGCATGCTGTAGCGGTTCTTTGTGCGGAAAATGAGGGCTTGGATTCTTTTCCTTGGACTTTGATCTAGGTGGTTACGGCTGTCTTGAGGCCCTTGGACCTTTCTAGGTAGCATGATATCTAGCAAATTTGATGTCTGCCGTGGTGCATGCTTGACTCTGTGAGTACTTTTAATTGACAAAGAAATGGACCGGGGAATCTCATGCATCCAGGGTGGTTGATCGCAGCCCAGTAGAGAGAGCGGGTGATCGCAGCCTTTGATACCTAATGCTCTCCTATTATTCACTCTTATGCTATTCACACTCTACATTACACTTGACCGAATTCACTTGTCGACGTCCACCCTCATCCTTGACCCTCATCATTCACCCTCATCATTCACCCTCAATCTCCCCTCTTCCCCACCCCTCTTCCTTCTTCCTTCCTCCTCCCCCTACACCACCAACACGACCGACTTCCACTCCATTCAATTTTAACGCGCATATTCTAAAATCTTTCTGCTGAATCTTTCTTTTTGTTTTGACTTTGAGCTTTTGGATTTGTTGGTTTGGGTTTTGGTTGGGGATTTTTGGTTGGCTGGGGTGAGTGTGTGTGGTTTAGTTCTGTGGGTTGGTTGGTGGGTGGGTGGGTGGGTTTGAGGTGTGAGGTAGGAAGTGAAAGAGTTTGGTGTGGGTTATATTGCGGGAAATGTTCGATGGATGGTTACCTTATAAGTAGTTTCTAATGTGTTTTGATTTCGGCTGCGCTGTGTTTGTTTTTGAAATTGTTGATGTGTCTTGAATTATAGTAGCATTTAGCGGTACATTTTTCCAACCTGTGTATAAGGTAGCCAAGCACGCCTCTATGTATCCCAGTCCTTTATAGTTTATCCGTCCCAATTCCCAATGTATCCATTAAATCCACACTTTCCAGAATTCGTGCGTCGATCTAGGCGCCAAGGCGCCATCAGCAGCACCACTGTATCCTCCCAGTCCTTCCTCTACACACAGACACCTTTTCCACCCATACAATCAAACCTTCTTCACCCCATCCTTCCCCTCCTTCCCGTCCCCCTGCGGACTCAGCCCCTGCCTCTCCATCCCCAACACCATCCTCAACCTCGACTTCCTCTCCGCTGCCGCCCCGCTCACCTCCACATCCAGCGCCTTGAGCACATTAACAACCTCGCCAGGCGCCATGATGCGGATATCGCGCTCGTGCTTCGGGAAGCCTTTGATGGGTTTGTTGGAGGCGAGGTCGTGCAGCGGGAAGAGGATGTCGTGCGGGGAGCTAAGGCGGGAGTTTGCGAGGCGGGCGGTGGAGTTGTGGTCGCTGTTGTAGTGGTTAGTGTTGGGTTGGTTTGAGGGAAAACCAAGGGCGGACGGACGTGGCTTTGATGCGGAGGGTTAGGGCATCTTCTTTTTGTTGGAGATCTTTTTCTTTTCTGGCAAGTTCTTCTTCCCTGGCGGTTAGACGTCGGGCTTCGGATTCGAGGGACTCAACGCGCGCTTTTAATTTATCGTAGAGATTGTCAAAGTCGTTGAATTTGTGCTTGATGTCTGTGGGGATGGTCGGGGGATACGGCGGTGGCATTGTCGCGGGAGGGGATGATGGAGGATTCTGGATTCTGGATTCTGGATTGGCGAGGAAGTTGGAAGGGAATGGGATAGGACAGGAAAGACATCTGGGGGAGTAGTGCCATGGCTTGGGAGTCGTACGATGTGATGGAGGGGTTACATCATAGTGGTGTCGGAGGAGCAGGTTCTTGGGCATGGTTTCACTACCTTACAGTAGGTAGATAAGGGGTTACTTACAAGGCTTATCGGGGCACGTGACAAAAATCCGGAAGAAACAAAGGCCGATGTCGGCTGGGACTGCTGCTCCGAGACTCGCTTATGGTGTCATATCTTACCAACCAGCGGGGTTACATACATACGTCGGTGAACGGCGAGTGCGCACACAGTCGTTTTCGAAGTACCACGCCCTTCGAGATCCAAATGCAAGTCGAGTGAGTCAGGCCTTTGTATTGAAACATTTGTAAGTACCTAGTAGTGAACATATATACTGTACGATCGTAACGGTTCCCTGCATTGAGAAACTCCGCTGGGACTATTCGTCTTTTCTTTCCATTTTGATTCAGGCAGTCGTACAATGGCAGAACTTCAATCCCCCAAAGTTCCTTTTGGCCACCCCATGCGTAATGCCCACTTCAACTTCGCTCCCTCCCATACACCACTTAACCATGGTTCGTTCGGGACCTATCCCACTGCCGTACGGAATAGACTTCGCCACTGCCAAGAACTTGCGGAGGCAAGACCGGATCTCTTTATTCGCTGGGATATCCCTCAAGCTCTCGACTCCTCTCGAGCTGCTCTGGCCTCATTCCTGGGTGTCTCGGACTCGGAGGTCGTTCTTGTACAAAACGCCACTACAGGCATTAATACGGTGTTGCGAAGCTTGAAATACGAAGAAGGAGATGTTATTCTTCATTTCTCTACCTTATACGGAGCCTGTGAGAAAACGGTCTGGTATGTTTGCGAGACCACGAAAGCGGAGAGTGCGGTAATTCAAGTGCGTTATCCATGTAAAGATGAACGGGTTGTAGAAGACTTCGTATCAGCGATAAGAAATGTGGACGGGCAGCCTGGCAAGAGGGTACGAGTAGCCATATTCGATACCATAACCGCTCTGCCGGGAGTTCGAGTACCGTGGGAAAGGTTGTGTGAAGTCTGTCGAGACGAGGGTGTATTGAGCTTGGTGGATGGGGCTCATGGCATTGGTCATATCAGCTTAGACCTGAAGGGAGTGAATCCAGATTTCTTCGTTAGCAATTGTCATAAGTGAGTTGGTTTCTACGTCCACCGTGCCCAGCCCTCTAATTTGAAGTGGCCTGAATTTGTTGATGAAAGCTTATTCATCGATGCACGAATGAAAGATGGCTATACGTACCAAGAGGGAGCGCGGTCTTCTACGTACCCGAGAGGAATCAACACCTAATCCGAACTTCGCTGCCAACATCCCATGGATTTGTACCAGTCCTTGGAAAGACACCAATATTCAACCCTTTGCCACAAGGCAACAGAAGTCGATTTGTGGAATTGTTCCAATTTGCGGCCACCATCGACGCTAGTCCATACCTCTGCATTGAAGAAGCCTTGAATTTCAGGCAAAACGTGTGCGGAGGTGAAAAGAGCATCATGGGCTACTGCGAGCAAACGGCTCTAGAAGGAGGTCGAAAAGCCACAGAAATACTGGGAACAGAGATGATGGAGGAGTCTATGATGAAACGAGGCTTGTTTGCAAACGTACGATTGCCATTAAACATCGGGGATGATGTCGGAGAGATCAAGAAACAGAATGCTTTCATCTTCTTGGGTTGGATTGCGAAAAGGCTAGTGGCGGATTATGATACCTTTATGGCTCCATACTTGCATGGCGGGTATTTCTGGGTTCGCATTTCGGGCCAGATATACCTTGAAGTGCAGGACATCGAATGGGGAGCCAGAATGTTGAATGAGCTATGTAGAAGAGCTCGAATGGGGGAGTATCTGCAGATAAAGGCGCAACTCTGAAGGATGTCGGACATGATCGGGGCCTCTCCAGGGTACCTGAAGAGACTTCTAACATGTTTCGGGATCTTTTGGTCGAAACCGTACAGTCGGATGCCTAGGACGAACCACACATCACTTTGTACCGGTTGGAGCCCACTGATCTTGTTCATGGCTATGAATTAAAAAGTGCCAAGTGGCCAGAGAAGTACGGAGGTGTGGGAACAAGCAAAGTCCGAGATCGTAGTCGTAGATTTTCGGCTGTTGGAGATGGTGGCGGCATATGCACGCTGCAGCTTATGCGTCCACCGTTCTCCGTCCTACATAACACCTTGCTCCGTGATTCGATGTTTTGTGAGTATATCAAGCGATGCGATCAAAGCCCAAGGGTAACACCCATGGTTGTGACTTGTCCTTGCATGAAGGATGAATTCGAGAGATCCGCGAATGCGCTGGATAAACAGCCACTCACTTGTCAAGTATGAATACTGAATGGAAGTCTACCACCTGTAGAATAAACACTGAGATACCCGGGACATAGGGAGTATCTAGAGGTAGAGGAGCATTTTCCAGTTGATCAGCCCCCAAGGTTCGGCAGGACAAGGGTCAAACTTGGGCTTACCGCTTCAATATCACACTAAGACCTAGGCCTCCAACAGGCTCAAGCTACACCAAGTTTTCAGCGTGGCAATGTAGGTTGCCGTCCGCCTACGTCTTGCCTCTTGCTGTATCTCCAGAACATAGGCCACCCATATAAACAATAGCCTGACCTCCATAGCCCGAGAGATTTGTCCTCGGTTTGTACAACACCCTAAACGTGAGCGTCATCTCCGATGACAGCAAAACCTCTTGGACCCGTCAAACTGAAAACACATACCTCGTCCTTAGCTGTCAGGAAGACATCATCTGACTCTAGCCACGACGATACAACAATACCTACTCCCTCCGAAACACCCCCCCGGTTCTCCGATTCCAGAGGTGCAAGCCTTCCAGACCTAGACAATCTCGAGAGTGCAAATATGGACGATACCAAAGCAGCGGGTTCCAGCTTAAGGGAAGATGTAAAACCAAATGCGGCCGACGGTTCTACAATACAGAATGAGACCAAGACCCAAGATACTGGAGATGCTAAAGGAAAAAAAGGCTCGTGTAGGAGGCACTCGAAAGGTCTCAAGAAAGCGAACAAGCGCTCTAAGGTCAAGGTAGATGAGTCTAGCGCAAGCGAAAGCTCGTCTTCTAGTAGCTCCAGCTCCAGCTCCAGCGATTCCGACAACCCCACAGAAGCTGAATCTTCCGAGGAGGAGGAAGATCCAGAGACTCTAAAGAAGCGGAAGAGCAAAGCAAGGAAGGCGAAAAAAATGAAGGAGCTGAAAGAGAAGAAGAAAGCCAAATCACGGAAATACAAGGAGCCTAGCGATGAGGAGGACGAACCCGAAGCTAGTGACGAGTCTAGCTCGGAGGAAGAAGAGAAGAGGAGGAAGTTAAAGTTAAAGAAAAAGAAGAAGGCAAAGAAGCACCGAAAGGAGGTAGAATCTTCGGATAGCGAGGAAGAGGAAGAGGACGATCCTGTAGCTCGAGCTCAGGCGCACTTGAAGGCTTTGAAGATGCGAGGCTATCGACGACTGAATAAAGGAGGTCTAAATTCGCTGAACGAGAAGGCACTGAGGAAGGGCCTGAAGTCGAAAGGCAAGAAAAAGAAGAGGCAAGTTTCGTTGGACCGCTTGCTCGCTTATTGAAATGCATTCCAGCGGTGCGGCAACGCTGACAATACACTTATAGGGGCTCCAGAGTAGACTTTGTTCGCATAGATCAACTCTGGGATAGTTCAATACACAACTACAAGCTTACAGAGACCGCCGAAGACGCTGATGCCGATGAATATGATCAATACGTATTTACCGTCCGAAGGAAGTTTGACTGGGAAAACAAGTACACGGAGACTGTAGTTGACATTAAGAGCAAGCCACTCAAAGAAGTCTTGACCCACGTTATGGGGGCTGTCAAAGGAGTTTCATTCGCCGAGGAGACGCCAGTTGTAGACCCGAACATGCTTTTTCTGTATCTCGAAGAACTGCGCACCCATATGAAGGAACTCAAATCTCAGAGTAAATCGGAGAAGAAGAAAAAAGCAAAGAAGTCTGCTAAGCTCAAGGCTGATCATGTCAAAGTGCTCATCAAGTACCTTGACAAGGACTATGCTGAGACGAAGAAAACCCTCTATCCGCTGTTAGAATCCAACACCATCACGTTCGACCTTTTGTGGGCCTTGTTTAAGAGTAACGAAATCGCTTACTGTCCGACATACTCAAACCCTGACGAGCCTAGAGCCTTTAAGATCGAGTATGCTACGAAGGAGTCTTCGTTCATGAAAGGCACGTGGTATAGCATCGAAGGCCGCTATCTCGAATACGACGGCAAAACTTTCGGCATGGGAACCATGGAAGTCGAAGTCGAGCAATTCAAAGGCCCTCGCAAAATTACCAGTCTCGCCTGCTATCCCCTCAAATACCACAAGGACTCCGACAACCTCAAACTGCAATTAGTCGAGCGGGGCAAGAAGTTTGTCGCTCTCAAAGGCATGAATTATCGTTTTCATAAGGGTATGGCCTTCTATAAGAAAAAGCGCCAAATCATCAAAGTTAACATCAACGGCCGCGTCATGGTCGATCCTGCGATCCACCGCCGCATCAACCCAAATTATCCCATCTCTACCGTCAAGCCCAAAGATCCCGATATTCTCGAAGAGGAAGAAGACAGCAATGATGACAGCTGCGGCTGTTGCCAAAGCTCCGACGATGACGGCGGGCAAAGACCCACAGACCAGCTAGAAGACGCCGACAAGCCTAGAACAAGAATGAAGCTCGTCATGGACGCTGACGAACGTCCCCACATTGTCGAGGTCGAAATGGACGAAAACGGCAATGAAGTCCAAAAGGAAGATATTGACCAGCTCCCAGGCCAGGATGGAACTGCGGAACGCCAATTCAACGACGAGGAACTGCTTATTGCAAGCCCGGTTGTGCTGGGTTTCGCCTTTAGCGAAAAACTATGGCTCGAGTTTACCGTCAGCGGTATCAATGATATCGATTGGAACGAAGGCGCATTCAGCTCGCTCGTGCTACCCGAAAACCAAAAATCCATCGTCAAAGCCCTCGTCGAGTCCCACACTTTCCAGGCAAGCCGCAACATCGACGACGTCATCCAAGGAAAAGGCCGCGGTCTTGTCGCCGTTCTACACGGTCCTCCAGGCACGGGCAAGACACTTACTGCGGAGGGTATAGCCGAGCTCCTCAAATGTCCGCTCTACATGGTCAGCGCAGGGGAACTAGGCACCAACCCCCGCGAGCTCGAGGCCGAACTAAACAAAATCCTCGACATCGCACACTCCTGGGGCGCCGTCCTGCTGCTTGACGAAGCGGACGTGTTTCTCGAAAAACGCACCATCCAGGACATCCACCGCAACGCGCTCGTGAGCATCTTCCTCCGACTGCTCGAATACTTCCAGGGGATCCTCTTTCTTACCACCAACCGCGTCGAGACCTTTGACGACGCTTTCCAGTCGCGCATCCACGTGGCGCTGCGTTACGGCGAACTGACGACGAAAGCTAAACGCAGCGTGTGGAAAATGTTCCTTGATAAGGTGAAGGCCAAGGATGGGCTCGAAACTGTCGATTTCAAGGAGTCGGATTATGATAAGCTTTCCAGACACAACCTCAATGGCCGTCAGGTATACACTCTCCTGCACCCCCTAATCCTCCCCATCCCCTCAATCTTACACTACCCCTGTGACCACAAAAATCTTTCCACTAACACCCCCCTCAATAGATCAAAAATGCCGTTCGCACCGCCCAAGCCCTCGCGGTCAACTCGAATCAACCGCTCAGTATGGAAAACATCGCCAAAGTGCTCGAGGTGGCCGAGACATTTGAGAAGGATTTGAAGGGCGGGACGGGATATGAAGGTATGTTCTCTCTTTTATTAGCATTTTCCTCGTGGAGCGGGCCTGTGAGAAATAAGGTTGTGAGAGAGTACTAATATTTGGGTACAGATGCCATGAGGAGTTACACCTAACCACCCTCTTCGACCCTCTACATAACCGCTGTAACCGCCAACACCCTTCTCCACTCCCTCCAATCTCCCCTCCCGCACGCCCCTTCCACGATGACGAGTATAGCATAACACAATATTCTTCGACAACACAAACCCAAGGTCACGCAAAACCAAGAACGTACATAGTCAGCCACAGACGGGGCGGGGCGGGGCGGGGCGTTCACATTTGCATAGCAGCCGAGCATTCTTTTCATTTCCAAATGGTTGAAAGGTGCGTTTACTGATTTGGGGGAATAGGGGACGGGTGTTGCTTCATTTTTAAATAGCATGCAATTGGGAATTTTCAACCCCTTTTTTTTCTTATTCATCCTGCGCAGCTCTCTCTCTCTCTCTCTCCCCCCCCCCCCCCCAGCCTTACTTTCACACCCCCATACTTTCACTCCTCCTCCAGCCCAGCTCAGCTATAGCCTAGCCTAGCCTAGCCTAGCCACACCCCTACAATTGAAATCAAGAATTCAAGCGAAATTTTAGAACCCCCCGGTTTCGTTCGGGAATCTCAGAGCGCGATTCGCAAAACAAAAGTGATACGATCTGTGATCACAGGTAGGTAGGTACCTGGATATCGCCTAGAGTAGCTCATATCGCGCTCGTCCACTACCTATGTATGAGCAACCGACGTTGTTGTTGTTAAGCAAGAGGTAAGTAAGAGTGTTGTTGCGTTGGGAGACTTTGAATAGAAGGGAGGGCAGTGGTAGATGACAAATTTTTCATCCGTCCGACTTTGTGAGAAACGAGGCGGTTCGTTTTAGCATACAATCGAGGACTTTTCGACTCAAACTTCTGGCCTCTCAGCACAGCTCTCTGCCTTGCCTTTTGCAATGAAAGTTCATAGTTGTATAGTTCATAGTTGTACAGATACACACATGCCACGCTTGCTTGCTCAAAACGCTCACGTAAGCCATTCGCCCCATCCACCTCCCCACCCCCCACCCCATCAGAACCCAAACCTACCTCTTCCCCTTCTTCTTTGCCGCCACAACTTTGAACGCCGAATTCGTTTCCTCCTTCGCAGCAGCGGGTGGCCCTTTCTTCGTAACCTCACTCCACGCGCCACTGCTCTTGCTCTCACCGGCATTACTAGGCGAAGAGCCAAACCCTGAGATGCCAGTGCCAAAACTCGGGCTGGGGATCTGGCCCTTGTCGGCGAGTTTGCGGCGACGGATGAATTCCTCGGCGAAGCGGCGGCCGTCGAGGGTTTGCGAGGAGGCGTAGATGGAGTCAGAGATAATGTCAAGTTCGGGAGGGAGCATGAGGAGTTGAGAGACGAAGTCATGGACTAGGCAGATCGAAGTGTTAGCTCATGGGTTAGGGAGTTGATAATGTAGTGGGATGGGGTTACCAGGGATATTGGAGTTAAGCCCTTTGCTCAAAGCAGCCTTTGCCCATTTCTGGAATTCTTCGTTTGCATTCTGCTGTCCTGGAACAGACACCCCTGCGGTGAGGCTCCGACTAGAATGGGCGGGGGTTTTGGGCTTCGCGACTTGAGCTGGTGGCTGCACGATCCCTGCGCTGGCAGCTCTGGCACCGAGGGCCGGAGCCGGACCGGTAGGAGTCTTGAGCTTTCCGGAAGCTCCAACGGTAGTCCATGCACTACTTGCGCCTTGAAGATTAGGTAAAGTAGCCTTACTGGCTAGGTCAGCGTATCTTTTGCCACCAGCGGTGGGAACCACATTCGAGGTGTTGGTTGCCGCGCTGGCGGCCGCAGCAGCGGCAGCCCGGTGTTTACGTGCCTCTTCTTCCTTCTGGATCTGGGCTAGAGTCTTCTTGGCATTTGCAATAGTTGTGGACGTTGCGGGTTTACCAGCAACTGGCTTTGCCCATGCTGACGGTCCGGTAGATTGCGGAACGGCTGGTGATACTCCAGTAGCCCAATTTGCTGACGAAGGCAAACCTGGGGCTGGTGCGACGGCCTGAGGTTGATGGAGACGCTCGTGCTCAGCCAAGGCCTTTCTAGCGGCAGCGGCAATCTCTTCTTGCTGAGCTGCTTTGCGAGCTTCTACCGCCTGAATTTCTTTCAAAGATGGTCCCTTAGCAATTTCATTATTTTCCTTGGCCCAAGGAGCAATTGTTGCGTTTGGGGTTTCCACCGATGGCGTCTGAGAAGCAGATCGAGACTCAGCCGCTAGCGCATCGGCGACATTGGATCGGTTCCGTTGGGCAGCAGGAGCTGGTAGGGGTGAACTTGACTGTGGTGGTGGAAAAGGTTGCGGTAGACTAGATTCGATCTTAGCCCAAGGCGATTGCGGCTGTCCCATGGGAGACTGCTTGGCCGCTGCTTTTTGCACCTGTTCAGTCATGGAGAGTGGTTCCGGTAACTTTCCAGTAGCCAGCGCTGCCTGTTGGGCGTCTCCATAATCGGAATTTATGTCTAGTACTCGCTGCTGATGCTCAATCTCGGGCGTAGGTTTGCCGATTTGGCCAAGTTCGCCTCCATGCGGCTGACTCCTTTGCTGCTCTTCCATTTGTGACCGTAGCTGATGATATTGCTCATACCGTTCCGCTGTGACTCGATTTTCATCAGAGCCTCGCTGCAGTAATTCATACTGCTCTTGCTCACGCTGTAATCTAGCTCGCTCTTGCAGCATAGCCTTCACTTGCTGTTGATGACTCAGATTGTCTTGTTGACTCGCATTATAGGATGGACCCGTGAATGGAAGCTGGTTTCCACGCCCAGCGTTCATTCGTTCCATGAAACCAGGCAGCTCATCTTCACGCACTGAGCTTAATGCGTCAGATCCAACGCCTAAAGGGCCAGCATTCCGGGAGAGAGGATCGAAGAAGTTCGGAACCGTTGCTGGCGGTTGAATTGGACCTTGAGCGGGGGAAGGCTGATAGCCAGTAGGAGAGGTAATGCTTCCGTAGCTAGGTTGGCTTTGCAAGCTGTGAGCACTTGAATGGTGGTGGAGCTGCTGGCCATGGATGCTATGTGGGCCGCCTTGCATGTGCTGCATTTGTTTAATCATGACTTGTTGCTGGGCCAGGTGCTCCTTCTGCCTTGCCATAAGATATTGCTCTTCCTGCTTCCGTCTCTCAAGTGCATTCTGCTGCTCAGCTGTCAGGGTGGTACCAAAGCTTGGGAAGCTACTAGCGAAAGGAGGTTGAGCTGAGCTAGACTGCGCAGCAGATGGTGTTGTTGCTGGAACTGAACCTGAAGCGGGAGCATTGCTACTAGGCATAGCACTGGCAGAACCATGGGGTATGCCAATTTGGGGAACCAAGAATGGCTCACGAGAATTTCCGATCCGTCGTATCAATTGCGCTAGAGGCTCATAGTCGGCATCTTCCAGCTTCTTGACCTGCAATTCCGGAGAAAAGAAGCCTGCCTTGTACCAGTCATGCATCTCTAGCCCCGACCATGGCCCCTGGGTGGTTCCTTGAGGGTCTCGGTAGATCCATCTCATGCGGTCTGGCATTACCATTTGACGCTGCTGCGTTGCAGGCATCTGACTGGCATCGGCGCTCGAGTACCCTTGGTCTTGCGCTCGACCAAAGTATGAATTACCCGCGGTAGATGCAAGTGATGGCGTTCCAATTGCGGCGGAGAAAGGTGCCTGAGATGACATCGATGTTGTTACTTGACTGAGCGTCATTTGACCGAGCTCCTCCCTAGAAAACGATGGGTTCGCCCCTGGCGTGCCCCTACTCCGGATGTCAAGGTTCCCAAAAAGGTCGTCTAACACCACGCGCCCGAGACGTGAAGAGCTCTCTGCATCCCGCATTCCTGAGCCCATGCCGGGTGCATTGCTTACAGGAAGGTTTCTCAGATAAGATTCACCACCATCGCTATGTCCCTGCTCTTGCCTAAACTGGTCTCCGCGCATCTGTTCTTGCGTGGCATGCGGGAAGATCGAAGCCGTCTTACTCCCGCGGCCTATTGCACCTAAGGCACCAGATGGATTACCGGCACCATAGATTCCGGAACCGCCTAGGCCACCATGACTAGGCGAACTGATATCACCCAACGGACTGAAAATAGAATCGGCGAAACCCGTGGAGAATCCAGGCGTGGCTTTACTCGGAGTTCCGACCGCGCCAGGCGCTGCTGACCATGAAGCTGTGCCCAGTCCTCCCAATCCTCCTAACGATCCAAGATTTGGGAAGGATCGCTGAGCCCCTACACTTGAAGTCCGACTTCGATCACTCGCGCCATCGAATTGCGACTGGATCGCCCGCGGTGGATACCCGTACTGCCCAGTACCCTGAAAGCGAGGAGCAGGTAGGTCCGAATCATCGTTCTCATAATCTTGTGGAACTGCATTCTCTCCTTCTGGACTTTGGTAGGGATTGGTATTTGTAGGGCTCATAGGTTCGTTTGGTTGGACACCTTGGTTCGGGGCTTGTGGCGTGTTCTGTTGCGTGTAATCACGACGCTGCATCGCCTCACGGAAGGGTGGTATATCGGAAGACATTCCTAAGGACGAGAAACCAACCTCATCATAGGACGCCTGGCGGTCCGGGATCCGAAATTGGGATGGTTGTGGACGGGGCGGACTAGCATCATCGCCACCCAAAGCCGCGCTGCCTGTTGGACAATCCTCTTCGTGTCGATTTGCGAATTTCTCTGTACCGGATGGTTGTATCGAGCGGCCAGTTCCCCAGCTCATCGAAGACTGTTCATTTGCGGACTCGGCCAGTCTCTCCAAACTACTCAAGGAGCCCCTTTCCTTTATTCTTGATTTCGCCTCCTCAGGCTTTTCCGCGCTCATAAGAATTTTGAATCGACTTTCACCGCGAAGACTACTAAATCCTGACTTTTTATCAGCAGTTGCCGGGTGGCCTGGCGCACCATCCAGTGAGAAGTTCCCAAAAGCTCCCATTGGAGAGAACCCGGCAGATTGTGGGGTTGCAGACCATGGCGAAGATGGTCCATTTAGATCCGCGCTTGCTGGACCGGTGAAAGTTCGTTTTAAATTACTGAATGGAGTAGTTGACTCTGACAATGAACTTGGCTTGCTACTCTCTAAGTCTCTCTCCTCAAGACTCGGTCCGAAACCTCCTTCTTTAATGTCTGTCCTTCTCCTGAGGAGGGACGGTGGGGGTGTAGACATATTTGGTTCATCTCTAAAAAACTGCGTGTTTCCTGTTGGCGATGCTAACGGATTGCTTGATCGAAGGACTTCAGATGATTCCCTACGCCTGGTTCCAGGACGCGACGACGGGGAGCTCCCAGTGTAATTATTTGAAATATTTTGCACCTGTGAGACAGACGTCCGCCGACCAGGAACCCCATTAATTGCTGAGTTATCCTTGTTGGTATTCTGTGTTGGCGGCTTGAGTGGGGAGTTCACAGAGCTCGTAAAAGCCTAAAGCGTGATTAGTTAAGCCTTGCTATGTGCAGACAGTTCTGCTTCCGGATTACCTCTTTTTCGTGATCGGTCATATCAATCAATCCAAGAGGTTGAACTTTTCCTTCATGGTCCCAGCATATATCGGGCCCACTGATCCCTTCTTTGTGATCTTCCTTCTTTCCCCACCCACCATTTGTTGTACCATTCACAGCTCCCGGACTCCATCCATCAACGAAAAGATCACTGATAACGATGTTGGACTGTCCAGACTTCCCCTGTGCTCTGAATAATTCAAGTAGCTGGTCTCTGGAATACCGATTCTCAGCAGTTGCTCCATTACGGCCGTAGGTAGATTGATAGTTTGAGTTCAGATGTGGCGGAACATAAACACCGCCACTCGGTGAAGGGTGGCCAGTCTGCGTGGATTCTCTTTGGTTCGATAAACTATTTGCGAGAGAAGGCCGCCGGAATGTTTGAGTGGCGCCATTGCTGCGAGCTCGCGACCTATAATTCAATGTTTGTCAGCGCTGAGGACTGTGGAATCCAACTGGTAGACACGGTATGGTTGCATCGTTCCTAGTATTTGTACTCACCAATCGCCACTACCTTCGCCCCTTCCAGAATTTCGACCGTTGGTATTTCCCTCATTGCTCGTATTACCGGCAGCTGCAGAAGCGAAGCTCGAAGTAAACGGAGAGGGCATAATTATATGCGGAACAAGCTAGAATGAACTGGACGAATGGCACGTCGAGTTAACGGAGGAAAGCTCAGATGTACGGGGTTGAAATTGGTGAATCGCGGTTTCTCGATCGTGAGGTAGTTTCGAAGTTTACAAGCTTAATCAACGATGGTCAAAGTGCTACCAGTCTTTGCGGTCACAGTATCAGGAGTCAGACTGCTCTCTTGGGGTCGTTGCAGAGTTCGTGAAATTGAATGGAAGTGGAAAAAGTGTCGAAGTTTCACGTCCAGTAGGAAAAAGGGTTCAGAGCATCTCATCTCGCGAGCTGCTAATTTAGCCGTTGGGAGGGATGAGATGTGCTCGCAAAGGTACATTTTCCAGCATGCAAGCGGGCACACGACAATTCCAAGAGCGCGCCACGATCGACTTCTCGAATCCACGACGTGTCGGGGTCTTGATGTCACAGGAAATATCAATGTTTGATGTGTCTCATTCTTTCTCGTGTTATGGAGCATCAAGTATGCACCTATAGCTCATACGAGCTCTCTCTACTATTGTACCGTCCTATGAAGCCAGGGGTTGGGTACTCTACGGTAACCGGTAAACGCCACCTTCCATTGAAACTCGATGTTTTACGAAGAAAGGGATGTACGTCTCAAGAAGAAATGATAGAACCCGAGTGAGAGGTCCCTTACAAGCCGATCTGATACGCTACGTAAATGGTTTGATTGTTGTATCCGAAGTATCTTACTTGGTCCTCTTGCAGTCGGTAGGCTACTCTATCCGAAGATGGTGAGGATTCTTACGGTCTATGGGTAATGGGTGCTATTCTTGTCGCCGGGCTTGCTCTCCTTTTAAAACATATGGCATCGCTGGAAACAACAGCTGATGCACTGGCTCTCGTGCAAACTCCTCCACTGCCTCGTGCTGTTGGTACTGAGAAATGTTTGCCCTCATTTGCTCCCGCGGAGATTTCTACCAACATGAACAATTAGGTCTTCTACCTACATATAAATAAGACTGCGCTGCACGTCTCATGGTCTATGGTCAAATCTCTCAAGCCACGCGCTCAGGCTGACCTTAGCAGAAAACCTGGTCCACGTCATATCCTCTGCCTTGTGCAAAAAGCAAACTTCAGCAAGCAAACAATACTTCGAAAACTCGTGTTAATTATTCCTTCTACGCTATTACTACGTTCAACAGCAAGCCCTCAATTTCTGAAGTCGAAAAACCCCATTCATCCTTTTGGCTTTTCGCATCCTTAGACTTCTAATCTCCCAAGAAGGCATTAAGCTAACGGGCCAAGTGTAAAAGCATCAACGATGGTTTGGGGCGAAGTGGCACTGACGAATATGTTGGGTTTCCGAGAGCATAACAGAAGATTGAGAGACGGACCGAGACGAAGCTACGATGTTCCACTGTCGGACGGTCGACCTGGCGCGCTCGTTCCTCTACAGCGAGAACGCTCTGGGCCAGGTATGATGCGTTGTGGGACTTGCAGGGTTCCGATGATCTCTTGTACTCACAGAGATCGTGGATCGAACCCCCGCTGGCATAGGAGGTACGGTAGCCCTCGCCCAGATGGTCTTCCTATGGGCCGGGACCGAAGGCAAGGGTATCATCTGAACGACCGACTACATATTAGCCCCTTCCACCGTCGAGGTAGACTTCAACACCAAGAACTTCTCGACGATGACGACTGCTCAGATGACGCCTCGGACTACGACGCAGATGCTTACAGTGATAGTGATATCCTAGACCTACGCATGGAGAGATTATTTCGTGCTTTGCCTGGTTGGGGTAGGGATGAGACCAGGCGGCCGAGCTACCATCGAGAGCGAGAGCAGCCTCGATACCCCAGTCATCGTTCTTACAATCATACCGGACGCCCGTCGAATTTTTATGATCACCAGAACAACTCGTACGATGAAGGAATGATGTATGGGCGAGGCGGGGGAAACAGAGGCCATCACACGACGTATGCACCTAGTGAATCTGAGTCAATGTTAAGTTACTGATTGTGGGGGCGTGGGATTAGGTAAACCCAGTACTACATAAGCTCATTTGACAACGCCCTTTACTGAAGCTCTTACAGTTAATGCGACAAATTCTTGTACTCTCTGATAGATATTGGAATAATTTGCTGCAGGTTATCAATACTTGTCGAAGCCTTAAGGTTTGGGAATTTGTGCCGCCTATGCTAGCAAAAAGGGCTCCTGAGCACTCTCAATTAATTGCTTATTTGGCTCCATCTCACCTCACTCAAAGTCTCATTTGTTCATTGTACCTGAAAACTTATTGGGGATGAAGAATCTATGAAGTTCTATTCCTTCCAGATCTGAAAGATGGATTTCCGCTAGCGCAATCCTGGTGTTCACCGTGGGCTATACAAACCTCTCCACCCACCCACATTTCCGTCTCTTCTACATCCACATCCGCCTCGGAGTCCTCCACCCGATTTAGGGGTCGTCTTCCATATCCACTTCCTGCACCTGGTCTTCGTTCCATAGACTAAACTATTACTCGATCTTCTTCCTCCAGCTTTCTTTCTTCCACTTGGCAGTCTTTATCAGAGATTCGTATTCTTCTGACTTTCCATGCGAATACCTCCCATTTGAGGATCTTTTATATGGTTATCTTCTTTCACTTTCTACCAGACGTTCCTGCAAGCTTTCTTTCCATATCGCTGTCTCACCCGGTTTTCCTTACTCAACCTGCTGTTATTCTTTCGATTCGAGTCTCTTCTACATTGAAAGGAAGTCATGCTGCTTGCTTCGTAGTGCCAATTTTCTTCTATGTGTGATATAGTCACAAAGAAGGTTGACAGTTGTTGCTCGAACGTCATCTACTGCTACATGCCGCTTTAGCAGTCCTTGCCCTAATGCCATATCAATAACAAAAGCAGCGATTGCACTAACGACGAGTGTGTTTATGGAAAGCTTCTTCACCCAATCTCACGATCAGCCGACGTCACAACTTTTCACACGCGATTTATTGCAATCTACATCTTCATTGAAACTATCATTGCACATAGTATACTCTTTAATAGGCTTGATGCGACCTATACCTCTTGTTATACTTCAAAATAAGATACTCACAATTCTCTTTGGGTATGCTTATAGGATCACACGGAGTGATCTAACATATCTCTCACGGAAACCGGTTCAGTCGTTGGTACCTAAGTGCACTACCAATCCTTGGGGCTTTCAGAGTTTATGTACCTCTTTCAGGACGGAGTACAACTAGATGACAATTCCTCAAATGTGAGTGATGCTGCTTTGGTGATGAGCTCGGAGGAAGCTAATGAGCGATTAGGGGAAGAAAACAAAGACTCAGCGAAACTTTTAGGATGTTCTATAGTGCGATCTGAACTGGTAGACTCACCTACTAGCATCAGTATGCGTTTAAACACGCCATCCTTTGTTTGTGCATCCTGTTTTTGATGAGCGATCACCAGCAGATTCAAGGTTTCCAACCTGGCATCCGCCCCACGCTACCATACGACCATTTCCCAAATAATCTCCCATTCTGTGCGGAGCACTTTTAGAACGTGTACAAGCAGCTGGACCGTTTTACAAACTGGAAAATCGAGAATCTCTGATCTTATGCTTCAGAGAGTGGAAGCGTTGCTCCACTTGGACTTCCCTACAATCACTCACTACATCGCTACAAAAGCGGCTCCTCCGTACATTGTACCATACAGCCAGCAGGACGCTTCAACCACAGTTTGGATTGGTCAATGTACGTCTACAAACGGCTATTCAGCACGGAGGATCGTCTCGCCATATCTACTCGAATATCTGAAGCTGATCTAAAGATTTATCTAAGTGTAATCGAATCTTTCCAATTGCATTCTTGAAACGATGAAATATTTCATGTTTACAGGTGGAGATGCTTCTTACCTCTATTGAGACGCTTGTCACTGTCGGCGCGATATAGACTTGCAATGCTTCACTGAGGAGGCTAATACAATACCAGTCTTAGGACAAAGACGGTTGCCAACAGGACTTTCGCAAGGGAGAAATAGATATGAGGTTCAAAAGAGGGAAGACGTAGATGAAAATGTGGATTGACTGAAAGAAGTGGAGGGGGGCGAGACACTTATGCAAAAACTTCATAATATCGGTTTTATAAGCGATAATTGCGGGCAGCTGAATGCTGCGAGGAAGATCCTACAAGGGGCAGCCTTTAGTGAGAGTTCAAGAAAAATGGAGCACGAGCGAGCTGAGATAGAAGAGGGCTCAAGCAGTGCATGCAGAACGAGGCATGATATCGGTATGAGAACTACAACTGCTGATACGTGAGGTTCTGTGAGGAAAACCTGACAAAAGAACCTCAGTAGCAACACCTTAAGAAAGATGAAACATGAGCAAGCCGAAGAAACAGGCCCCAACGCTTGTAAAAAACGCTATCATACCGTTTTTACTACCGAGAAGTCCGGACTTGTAAGAATTTGGCAGGAATATTACACGGAGGATGCTCTCAGCGAAACCACAATTCAGATCAGAAGAGAATAACTTCCAGAAGTGAACCCGGTTACCAAACGTATCATACGGATCCTCTCAAACTTCCTTTGCAGACAAGAATTGCGAGTTGGCGAGACTCTTTAATTAAAACTGGTATGGAAATTCACAGAAAGACGAAAATGGATTCAAAGAATGTGACACAGTCGAGAGATGGCCATTCAAATGCTCAAGAATCCAAAGAAAGAAATTAGAAAGGCCAGTGATTATCCAGACATGCATACCTTCCGCACTAGTTACTTGAAGTCGTCACCACCTCTTCACCCAAGGAGTTTCAGAACTGGTCAGACTCACCTTTGGCAGAGCACTTCTCTCAACGAGAATGCGATGGTTGCGGAGTTTGATACTGCAAGGATAGAACACCGTAATCGAAAGAAAGAACAGGGGGAGTATTGAGAAACACAAAGCTCGATCAACAGTCTATTCTCTTCCCACTTCGTTATCTACCTCGTTATAAGGGATCAGAAACGATCTTTGTCCTTATCATCCTTTTCCGAAGATTTCCCCATACATCATCCCCACCATGAAGATCATGCAAGCGTCTTGGTTATCTCGAAAGGCAGGGTACAAATATCGAGCGATTAAAATGAATGGATCCCGGTACATTGACGACTACGGAAGCACTCTCGACGTCCATCTGGTTCCCACAACATCTTCAATACTTGCAATATCATTGCCGCCTGTAAAAGATCAACCCAGCCGAAAAAAGCAGACTCGCATAAGACATTCACGGAGAAGGATAACAGTGTCGGCGATACCTTCCAAATACCTGATGACGCTGGGTCTGGTGCTAGTGAGAAGAAAGCTGCGAAGATTAGGAACAGAAACCTGAAGCGCAAGGAGAATCGCGATGGTGTTTGCTAAGCAGAAGAGACTTCCAGCGGGGCAACTAGAGCCGAAGTTGTATACTTAGCAGCTGGCCATTAAGGAGAAGTGGGAGATGGAGGAAGAAGAAACAACGCGGTCGGTGGACAAAGGGAAACATTTAGAGGGAGCAGAGGAAGACTCCGACTTTGACATAGACTCATTGTACGATGAAGTTTCGAAACGCTTAAAAGAATAACTTTGATATGCGTGTGAGGAAGATTTATACGTCTGGCGGACTAAGTGTACTCGACTATTCATGGAATAAGTCAGGCTTTCCAAGCCCGTTAGCCATCGAAAAACTTTTCAGTTTAAGAGAGGTCTGAGAAACCTTCGTCTTCGGCGTCGAAAAACAAGCTGAAGCTGCTATAGTTTCTTCTGCACGGAGCTTCGAAGTCGCTTGCCACCTTTCAAGAGCAGCAGAAGGTTCTTATATCTTGCGTCTATTCATCGATATATCATGAAGCCTTCAGAGGACCTACTAACAGCCACTCATCACTTTCAGTACGGATGCCACTTCGGAACCCATGTTGATGACTTCAGATGTCAAGAGGCTATAGAATGGATTTGCAGTACCATTGTTGGTATGTTATCTGAAGCGGCCGCAGCTCTGTGTATTAGGAAACTTACAAGGCCTCTTGGGCACCTATCCACTTTCTATCGAGGGTCCTGTCAGTTGATTTTCGAGGACACGATTAGTATACAATAAAGGGATTCCACAACTGCCCGGTATGGAAGACCAAGAACCTTTCTTGCAATAATTGAACATTCATCGTATCGTGTCTGCCTTGATTCAGTGGAATCAGCCTCGTTTTCAGCTGAGGAAGAACATGGGCTTCTCAGGAATGAACGATCACTCAAAAAAAAAAGTCCAAGACGACAAAAAAGCACAGGAATTTATTATAATTTACTTTGGGCGTCTGGGAATCTACAAATCCCGACCTTGCTCGAACCAGAGTACTCGAGGATTAAATTCCTTCGATATTAAGCCTTGCCAAGCTTTGGAAACTCAAGTACGACTCTCAGGTTGCATATCAGTCCATGTCAGCAACCATCGACTGTTTCACAAATAGCTCGTGCAGTCGAAGGAAGGGTTCGGCGGCAGCTCAGGAAGGAGCACAGGATCCGGTGTACTTTGCATAGGAAGCCACCCCATTGGTCTCCGTTCAACGGATCTCGTGCCTAGCCAAGAACGACATTAACCTCCCCACAACTGGATTACGCAAACAAAGGACGGACGGATCACGAGGTGGTAAAGAAGGACGCTCAAGAACCAACGAGGACGTCGACACCCTTTGGACTACACAAGCGCTAGCCGCCAAACGTATTCTAGATGCAAGGCTAGGTGGCTTACCGTACATATCTTGACTAGGTACTTATCTTGATCAAGTGCTCTTCTTGACACTACCGCAACAATTCCGGGCCCGAATATCAACACAACAGGGATGCGAGGAAGATCTTAAGTTCTCCATTGTAAAGTCCCACCGTCTCGCTGTCAAGATATCAAAACTCTCTGTTCGGGTGCACGCGATCTACATGATCGTATTACTTCCAATCTCATTACCTTTCCCAAACCCCTTCCATACCAACTCTTGCAACATGTAAATTCTTCATGCTTGGAACTATCCAAAAGAACCTACAAGCTTCATTCAGATCTTTGTGACCGTTGGATATAGGGGGTTGGTGGTCATCCTGGGTGGGCCATGTCAAGCCGTGGATATGTGCCTCTAGAGCGGTGGATCCAAATATGAGGACCGTGGACAGGCCTATGACGGGGACAAACGCCTAATAGTCAAGAGGCTTGAAGCTTTCAGTCAGGGTTCAAGAGCTAGGAAGCTTCAGGAGCTGAAGTATGGAAGCCACGTCAGGTGACAGAGGGTTAGGAATTTACGAAGGACTTGAATGCTTACATCGGCAGGAGCGTGGAAAAGGGTTTTGGAAGCTCTACTGTCAGGACACAGGGGAGCTAGAAAACATGTTAGACGCTCCGAATAGCTTCAATATATGGCACCGTTCGGCTATGATTCCCAGATTGTTGATCTCTACCATATTGGCCTGAGGCCCGCTAGTAGAGTTTAACACTTCACATTTCTTCCTTCTAGATAGCCTAAAGCAACAACAAAATATACCACATGTCCCAATATGACCTCGTCTTCAACAGTGACTTGCGAGAATCTTTCTTTGCATGCTGCACTAGGGTGACGAATCAGAGACTAGCGTCTTCCATCGCGCTTTCGTAGCGTTTGTAATCATTCTTCTTCATCACATTCGAAATATCTATCTAGTCTGAATTCTAGCTACTCTTGCTTCAGCTACCTTAACAAAGCAGTTTTATAAAACCTGCTTTCTTAACTCTACATTATGAAAAACTCGAGCAGCCCATGGTCTGACGATTCTGTTCGAATCGTGCTTTTGCGGGTTTCATTCGGCACTGCGCGCTGAGAAGTTGACATCTCGTCAACCACATAGGACTGAAGATCTAAACAGAATTTAGAGGCAGTAATTCTTGTGAAAATTAAGCTCTGATTAGTTCGAGATATGTAAGACGATATTGAATTCACAGGAAAACAAGCAGGAAGGGATCCTCGGCCGTTTACTAAAACAATTTACATTAGGTCGACATGACTGCTCACCGAGGTATCATTCTCCCACATATATAGAAGAACGGCCCAGCCTACTAGTTGCTCTATTCTTATCTCATCTTTAAGCTCTCCGTGTTTATACTGCTCCTGCTCGTTATTTGGGAATTTCAATACTCCATCCAGTATGATTAGTTCCAACAAAAACACTGTTGTCTGCCTATGCCTAGCCGTATTCTCTCTCTCATTAGCTTCTCCCATTCAAAACCGATATACACCCGAAGGCGGACTATGCCGCGATTATGACATCCCAGTGACCGTCACCTCTAAGAATTATCCGTGGATTGCACCCAAATGGAGCGACAACTTCGGCTTCGTCGATCTTCTATCCGCAGGAGCTACTCGTAGTACTGCAAACTTCCCCCTTCCTCTCGGTGCGCCTGAAAGTCAGACCGCAAGCCATCAGATCTCTGGCACGTTCTGCAGGCCCAAGAAGCAAGGGAAATATTCGAAGACGGTTCTGCTAGCGACACATGGCCTAGGTTTCGACGGATCTTACTGGAACTCACCTTACAAGCCAGAAAAATACAACTTTGCTGAGTCCGCTCTCGCGCGAGGGCATTCGATCTTTTACTACGACCGCCTAGGCGTAGGCCGTTCGTCCAAGTACGTTACAACTGCCAGCATTCCTTTCCGGACCAGTAGTAACAGCTAGACCAGAATTTCAGGATTCGACAACCAGTTGTCCATCCAAGTCGCTATTCTTTCTGCGCTTACCGATTCCATTCGCCAAGGCCACTACACCGACACCCTTGGCATTCCCACTTCAATCGTCCTTGTTGGGCATTCATTTGGCTCCTATGTTTCTAGCGCCCTTGCCGCCATCGAATCGTCCATTGCTGATGCCATTGTTCTAACAGGTTATAGTCTTAGCGGCGGAGACGCACGTGTTGTGCTTGAAGGATTTGCTCCCCGCGTCGCGAATCTCCAGGGCTCGGATGTCTTCTGTGATTTTGACTCGGGATACCTTACTACAGTCGACATATTTGCGAGCATTAATAACTTCTACAAAGCTCCGCTCTACGAACATGACGTTGCCGAGTTTGCTGAAAAGACCAAACAGCCCTTTGCCATTGCAGAAGCCCTTACCTTACCGCTTGCTCCCACGAACATCGAGGAGAGTAACTTCACAAGCCCAGCGTTGGTGATTTCGGGCGAGTTCGACTTTATTGTTTGCGGTGGTTACTGTCTGGGCGTGTTGGAGGAGCCGGCGAAGCAGATGTATGCGAATTCAAGGCATTTCGAATCGTACTCGCAACCTGGGACAGGGCATGCGTTGTAAGTGGTAGAGTAGCCTCGCTGTTACGATCCACTGAGCGTCAGCCCTAACGTCGCCTAGATTTTTGAGAGCGAGAGTTCGCAACTCTCCCCCCACCGACGCGCCCCGCTCCAGGCGGAGGGTCGGAGGGGGGCTGCAGCCGCATGCGCGCAGCTTCGGGGGGTTGCCTCGGGGACCCGAGGGCGGGGGGCCGCCGGCGCGGCCCCGTTGGCGAAGAATGCCACGGGTTCGTTTGATGTGATATTTGGGTTCCTCGAGAAAAATGGTCTGTGATAGGGTGGGAAGGTACACCATAAACATCCGACGAATGACACGAAGCAAACGACCAAGGTCACAATTTCATAGTACTGTTACAACTCTGCATTCTCACGGGCTCGCCGCTTAGCCCAAACTAGAGCTACAAAATCTGAAGATTGATGAGATTGGTGCGTCTATACAGTCCCCTACACCAGCTACATTTCGTCTTTTTGTACAGCCTCGTCGGTCCTGTCTTGCTCTCTTACGACTTACGTTCAAACACGGGTTTCGGTCAGTCTCCCACATTGCCGTCGATCTCCGACACGTTTTATCAACCGCTCAACATCCCCGCCTAGATTTCATCAACCGCGCAAGAGTTTCAACGATGTTCCTCGGGCCTTCGGTACCGAGATCTCATCGTTGGCCTCGGCCGATGTGCCATCCCTTGTTAATAGCTATTTCAAATTATTCCCATCATCAGATAAAACCACTCCCGGTACCTGCAATCTTGCCATCAAGCAATGCCTGATTGTTCTCAACTGTACTCTGTTGGGGATACCGGCTGACCTCCCCAGGCATGTGTCAAGGGACAGCATCTGCTGATATCAGGCGCCATTTCCCACGCTTGTGTTTCGCTGGCTCCAGAATTCCCTCCCGTTCCATAACCCGTCTTCATATCAGTCATGTCCAGATGTTTTTCTTTGTCTCTGTGATCCGCTCCCCCTTGTTGTCTGTAATTCTTCCTTTAGCAGCTTGGCCTGCACCTCTCCTTTACGAACCAAGAGTACACTACAGTCATTCCTATACCAGCAGCTAGACCTTCAGTTGACTTGTTGTCTTCAGGCATCGCGTCATTTGACCAACTCTGGTGTATGAAAAGGAAGTCGCTCGCCTGACTGGCTGGCTGTATAGCTACTTTTAGCGCCATGCCCGTGTGGGCGTTGAGAAGGGGTATTACTCGCCGGGATGAGGACATGGGCGGCTCAAAGTACCTTCCTCTCTTTCTGCTCCCCACCAAAAAAGCCTCAACCCCCCCATTCCTCCCCTTCCCACTCACTAAACTCCCCTTCCTTCACAAGTCAACGGCCTCGACGCCATCTTCACTTTCTCCTTCTTCCCCCCCCCATCCCTCCACTCCCCTCGCTTCCCCTCCTCCCCTCCTCCCACCCTCCACCCTCCACCTCCACCCACCCTCCCCTCCCCATCTCTAACCCCATATTCCTCGCCTCTACTTCCCTCCCTTCTCATCCTCCACTCTAATCCCTCAAATTATCCGTTCCAAGTCTCGATATTGATCTATCACTATAACTTTACCGATTTACTAATTCATGATATTTCGTTTTGTGGATTTAAACCGGGGGTTTCTATGGGGGTGGTTTTTATTTGAAGGAACCCTTTTTTTTGTGAGGGGGGAAAGAGAGAGGGAGCGGTTGCGCTTTTCCTTTTTTTTTCTCGAGAGCTGAATATCTTTGCTTTTCGCTTCCCCTTTGCTTCTCTTTCGCTCATCTCTGACTCTCCACTTTTTTACTACTTTCTTATTAATTCTTTCATTTTTTTTCTCTCTGCACGTTCTTATATTCGATTCATTTGCTTGGAAATTCCTTGGAGATAGCCGAAGCGAGGGTGGGAGGTGTGTGGTGACGGTGACGGTGGAGATGGTGGATGTGTCGGTTCTTGGTCTACTGGGGTGTTGAAGCGAATTTGTTGGAAGTTTTAAGGAATTTCCTCCCTTCCTTCTCCCACTCTCACACTCTCCCCTTCCTTCTCCCCCTCCTCCTCTCCTCCTCCCTCCCCTCGCCATTCCCTCCCCATACCCTCCCCTCCCATTGACTTCCTTCCTTCTCCTATCCTTGGTTCATGGACTGATTTAATTTAGTCGAGTGCGTGAAATGCGTATGAGAATTACGAGGTTGATGTAACTAACTAGGGTTGGGTGGGGGGAGACGAGATGATTGAGAAGGAGAGAGAGTTTGATGTGGAAGGAAAAGCGAGATGAAAGAGATAGATGGAGGAAGAAGGAAGAAGAAGAAGGGAAGGGATCTAGAAGTTGTGAGTTATATAATCTAATTAAAAAAAAGGGGGTTAGAAGGTGTAAGAACTTCGCGAGACGGTTCGAAATAATGATTGAATGTTTTGAAAGAGCAGAACTTGTCTTTCATGCTATCATGCGGCTTAAAGCTGTACAGCATATCATCATTTTCTTTGATATAGATATATGTTTCCACGCAAAAACGAACATATCTCGGGTCTCGAGTATTCAACTGATATTAAATCACAAGAATCAGTCAATGACAAAAAAAGGGCATCTATTCCAGTGGTCTAACCCACCTCTATCATAAACTTTTCCCCTGGAAACTATATCCGCCAAGCCTAAAAGAGACTCGCAAACCTGCACCCATGCCACAGAAACCAAGGTACTTTTGAGAAAGGGAATAATGATAACTTTTCCACGTCCATGCCTTTGCTCCTTCCAATTCATCCCACGGAAACCGGGATACTTTTAAAACTCCAAATAATGAAAACTTTTCCACTTTCCATGCCTTCGCCCCTTTTAGTTCCCTAACCCCAAGTGTCATGAAGGAAGGAGATGAACCATGATGGAACATCAAGTTGATCAAGACTGCTTTTCAGTGTATTGGACACTAGCCGCTGCTCATGTGTCCAAAACCCCCGTTGTTCTGGGCGAGCGATCGGGGCAACGATTACAGAGCTACCGCTACCGCTCCGATCATCATTGTTGCCACGGCAAGCGTGAGGAGGAGGAAGTTGTTGCTTCCTGCGATTGCTGGACAATGATTAACGTTCGCTTTCTTCTCCTTTGCCGAGGGAGATGTACCTTGTGAAGCGTGGCGACTATGAACTGTTATGCAGCCGTCGCATCGAAAATGAGAACACCTCTCGCAATACAATCTATGATCGGCGTTGCTGGGCTGCCTGCATTCCCCGATCTGGTATGTGCAGCATTGCCAAGGCATGGTGTTGTTGCTGAGTGGGTATGCTTGTAGGATGCTATTGGTGTTTGAGATCTTTTGGTTGAAGATTTGGCGTTGGTAGATGGCTAAGAATGTTCGAAGACTGAGTTTGAGTAGAGAAGAACTGTAGTTTCTTGCTGGGAATGCTGAGGCCTTTATAGACGGCTAGAGAGTGAGCGGCAAGAAATGAGAACAGAATAAAAGATAAGAACTGATGTGAAGAAAACCAATAGCTTCTTCAAGGGCAGTATAAAGCATAAAGAGGGCCGTGAAGTAGTCAATAACGACCGATTCGGAAGCTTTATATGGGCCATTGTCTCTTTCTGGACTCTTGAAGATTTTCTGAGACTCGTGAATGGTATTGCACATGGCTTTTCGATATCGGTCAGCGCAAATTTTTGCCTGGCTGCGGAACATTGTGAAGAGTGCAGTCCAAGAAATACTTCACAGTGCCTCCCATACGGAAGCTAAAAGACCATCAATCGGCTTTGCAGAGTAAGATCGAAACATTAGGAATTGAGAAGTGAGAGTCATCGAGAGATCTGGCTGCCTGATTTCCTCAAGTGAATGATGCGGCCGAGAAGACCGTTCACCAAGCATGGATCTGAGTCTTGCCATTTCTTAGTGTTGCAATCTGCAGGGGCCTAGAGACACTATCGGGTGCGGAGTTGGTTTGTCAAGAAAAGAAAAGAAAATCTCGGTCTTTGAAAAAGCCTTCATATTTTTGTGGCACTGAGTAAGTGTTGGGATTGGACACAGCCGTGGGACATCCTCGTACCAGTGAAGCACAACAAAGAGTAAAGCATTGAATCTGCAACGTATTGGAGCCTCGAAGTATCCAGTTGGCTACAGGTCCGGCGATTGAATGACTTTAAACTCGGGTAAGAGAAGAAGTTTGTTGCCGTCAGAGCTTCCTGAAAACGCTGCTGTTGATCTTTAAGCGCACAACCGCTACCAATCCGGCAGCGCCTAATGCCAGAGATCCAGCGTAAAACATTGCAGGATGGTAAGCCTGAAGAGTGCTGTTCTCTCCTCCGTATGCGTTGAGCAGATAACCAGCAATGGGAGCACCCTGTGACCAGTAAGCCTTAGTCTTGCAAGTGGAATCTCTACATGCTGGGTGAAAGATCGTTTGTATCATACCATCAAGTATCCACCACCCCATCCTGTAATGATCATGCCCATAGCCACAGATACCCTTGCAGATCCAAACACACTTCCAACAACTGTCGGCATGGTGGAGAAGAAGCCGCCGTTTGCCATGCCGTTAATAATCACAAAAGCGATGAGCGGTGCAAGCGAATTTGAAACAGGCCATAGAACGAGCATGCTCACCGCACTCAGAAAAAGAGAAAAGAACAGAGTATTAAGCGGTCCTGCGAAGTCACTTAAAAGACCGCAACAGAGACGGCCAACAGCAGATGAAAAGTTGAACGCTGCAACGAGGCCTGCAGTGGTGCTGGAAGAAAGATGGAGAGAGTTACCGTAGAGAGGCAGAAAGAATGGAGGGACGAAGAGCGGGAAAGTGCCAGCAGCGCCTGCGAGGAAAAGTACTACGAATCGAAAGTCACGGAAGAGGCGCCTTCAAAGGAACAAGTAAGCAACAAACACAGCAAGACATTGAGCATTTGACATACCACTCAATAAACGTAGTCGACCGTATAGGTGCGCGTTCCTTGATAAGCCAAGCGGCAGGTAAACCCGTGGCCAGAACGACAAGACCCATGATTCGGAAAGTCCAAGGTGGCCCGAGTTTTTGCAACAGACCATCTACAGCGAAGCTGATGGCTGTGCCACCAAGTCCGCCCCCAGCATATACAATACCATTGGCAAGCCCGCGTTTCTTGCTGAAATACTGAGCTGGTGTGACCGAAATAACCTAGAGATCATGTTGAGCTAGATCTGGCCTGGAGCGTTCGAGTTTTCCAACTTACCAAGAAGCAAAGGCTGTCAAATTTTGAGTTAGATGCGCTCTATGATCGAGTATATCTCCAAGTAGTCAAAATCACCCACCTAGTTCCCAAACCCATAACAAAGCCCGAAGTAACAAACAATCCCCCAATACTATGTGTCGAAAATCCGCTCAAAACCTCCCCAACACCAAACAGCGATATCCCCAAAAGTGCGGTTGACCTCGCCCCCAGCGCCCTTATCACTCTAGCATTAACGAGCGCAAGCACAGAAATCATGGCAATAGTCAAAGATCCGACAAAGGCGAGTGTGGAAGGAGAAGACAGGTGCTGCTGGACGAGAGCGGCTTGGATGATGCCCCAGCTGTATGTTGTACCGATGATCCAGAAGGCGATGGTGCTACATGCGAAGACGACAACCCAGCCGTAGCCTCCATCGGGGGCGGTTTGGTCCCGGTTGAAGGATGCTTGGACGACATTGTCAGAATCTGCTGGTGCGGGCGCAATGTTTTCAAGCTCGATCGTCCTTGTCTGGGTTGAGGTAGCCATTGTCGGGGTCTTAATTGTCAATATCGATTCTCAGGACATGATATGAGACCGTGCTATATCAGTGGTGTGGAATATAGGACATGCAGCCCGCTGACAGATCTGGTCTGAAATCGCCATCGGCCCAGGGCGCTATTAGCGTGTGCAGAAAGCTATCTAATTCTTGGCATCGCAATTGTCGCGCCCCCCCCCCAAATTTGTATAGATCTTTCGACATTTCAACCTCTCAACACCTATTATCGCATCAAAACATCTTCAAAATAGGTGAAAATGAAGCTATTCAGACACTACTAATCAAAATCTATAGTACCAGCTTCAAGATCTCTTTTCAAGGCTCTAATATCAGCTTCAAAGATATAACCCCCGGCGCTATGCTTGAAATGCTGCTTTGGAAACCTGTCACAGCGACTTCTTGCTACTGCATAGTGCAGAAATTCACCAAAAGTGCCTTCGAAATGGGGTCATATCTCCTCGAAATGTCTTCTGACCCAGGCCTTCAAAACACTAAAACTGAGCTCGATGGGGTTGAAATCCGGCGAATATGGAGGCAGATATCGTACCTCACACCCGTGTGAGGTAATGAGTTCCTCGATACGAGCGTTACAGTGTATGCTGGCGTTATTCATGATGATTACACTCTTCGGGGCCGGAAAGGGACTGCATAGAGGTAGCAGTTCATCTGCTAGCCATCGAAAGAAAGCCTCGCCGTTGAACCAGCCTTCACGAATACCTGTACAGAATAGATAGCCATCTATCGTGTAAGTCGGAAGAACACTCCAGCAATGCCCTCTCTTTCTAGAGGCTTGATAGCGAGCTGGTTCACCAATTGGTGCGTAGGCTTGATGACGTCACCCCGTAGTCTCGTTGAAGAGAGTCTCATCAACGAAGACAAGCTGCTCGGCAGTCAGGCGAAGCAGATCTGCAACCCAGCTTAATCGTAGTTCATCGTTCTGTCTGATGCCCACACGCTGTCCCTTTTTATTGCTTCAGTGTCTCTTTTTCAGAATTCTGGATATCGTGGACCTGTGAACATGTATACCCCACTCCTCCCATAGAAACCACACCATCTCTTTCTGCATAGCCCATGGCTGTTGCTCCAGGTATGTAATTAGGGAGTCTTCAGCGGCCGGAAAGACCTTTCGAGGAGCGCCTTTGAGTCGAAATTGAGGTCTGAACGGAGAGCCGTACATGAAGAGATTCTCCTGAAATCTATAAACAGTGGTAAAATGACAATGAACTTCTTCAGCGATGGCGTCAGGTCGCCAGTGTAATAACAGAAGGCGAAGTATCTTTGAGCGAAGCGCCGGGGCAAGTTGGCCAGTCATAGCTGCGTGAAAGATTAGTGATCGAAAGAGTTGAATAGCTTCATTCATTCTTACCTATTGAAGGAAGGTAACACGAAAATAGGTGGAAAATAGGTGAAAGGTACTCACGATGTCTGAACTTGAGTGTAAATTTGATGGGGGGCGCGACAAATGCAATGCCAAGAATTAGATAGCTTTCTGCACACGCTAATACTCTAGCTTACGGACGCATGAATTGCCGTCGTAGAATACCATGAATCCATGGTCGAGGGGCCCTTTAGCAAACATTGTTTACAAGCCAGAGATATTGCCTAATCAGAAAGTATGTATGCTGGATTTACAGATACAAGTTATACCACCTAGAAAGCGCAGCCACCATTGGGGCATGTCTCATACATCAGCTTCAGCTTTTCACACCGTTTCCCGGTTGACCATGTGCTCCTTCCTTTGCCCATCGTCACTCGATTCATCATCGTGACCCATAGCTTCCCGTCGATGAACAACCGCCGCCATTGCATCCTGCCCAGCAGCCTCGGCTAAATCATCATCATGGGCAACACCGAACTTTCTCCCCAAGTTTTCTGGTCCGATAAGTGCTAAGACAATCACATATGCGTAAACGCAACCCATGAAAATGGCAATGACAAGGCCGTATTTGTACCTCTTTGTCTTGCCCTTCGGCGGTAACGGAAACCGCTCACCGATAGTTGATTCAATGGTCGAGGAGGCAGAGGATACTAAATTACCTAGCTGATAGGTTGTGCCGACGACAAATGTCCGGAATGAGCCTGGAGAAAGTTCCATCAGATGGATCGGAATAACACCCCAAGCACCTTGGACGCAGAATTGCTCGAAGAACGCAGCGGCGATGACAGCCTTGGAGCCAGTGAAACTGTACGGGTAGAGTAGGGCGCCGCCTATAATGCACATGACGATGATACTGATTCGGCGTCCGAAAATCTGGGAAGAGTAGCCGACTATTGTGCCGCCGCATATGGCTCCTAGGTTCGCAACGACTTGAGTAACCGTTACTCCGTTTGGAGAGAACCTGTACTGATTTGACAACATCGTTGGGTATAAATCTTGCGAGCCATGAGACTATACTATGTCAGTATTTTATCCGAACAGTTTCTGGGTTGAAATCGTACCATGAAGTTGAAACCTGCCATCAGAAGTACAAGGTAGATTAAGAGTAGCCAATGCCTCTTCAGCGCAACTTTCCCCTCGGTTACAAACGTATGTGCAACACTCCCGTTCGCATGTCGGACTACATCTCTATCACGGTAAGCCTGAGTCTCCGGCAAGCAGAGACGGAAAGCTATGATCAAGACCGGTGGGCAAGCTCCGAACCAGTACAAAGGCCTCCAGCCATGAGGTGTTGTGTCAACCAGGGCTCGGGCGAAGACCGTTGCTAGGAGATATCCAAACGCGTATCCTTGTTGTAACATTCCCGAAATAAGTCCTCGGGCCGCAGAAGGGCAGTCCTCTAACGCAGTTGCTGCAGCGTTGCCGTACAATCCTCCCATGGCAACTCCAAAGAGTGCTCTGCAGGCCAAGAACTGCTTGTAGTTTTGACAGAAACCAGTCCCTAACTCGAGAACGATGAACAGGATATTGTTCACAACGAAGGGCCATTTCCGTCCATATCGATCGGCGGCGATACCTAAAGCCAAGTGTTAGCAATACATATTCTACTGGAAGCGAGACTTTGGGCTTACCAAAAAGGGTACTGCCAACAGATCGAAACATCAGCACGAGAGTGATACCCCATGTGATTTGCGACACAGATTTGTCGAACTGCTTGGCAAGTTGTGATACGGTGAGAGAAACGGTGAAGAAGTCGAAGGCATCCCAGGACCAGGCAAAGAAGGCGACGAGGAAGAACATCCATTGCTGAACGTTGAGCATCCGAATGAGGGTGAATGGATTCGGGGCATTGGCCATAGGTGGCTTGAGGGTTGAGATTCTCGTTGCAGCATAAGTTGCCGCACTCATATGCTCATGGTGCACACGTGCATGCTCGTGGTACACGGGCGCCTCCATGCGCGTCTTGTCATTGTCGTAATAGGTAGCCATGGTGAGCGCTTACCAGTCATCGACAATGTCGCTGCCCCAGTGGTTTTGGGTCTGGGGGGGATGTTGAAGGTTTATGAACCGATTCCAAGAGTGCGGGGAACTTGCATGCCATTGGATGGTCGCACGACATCCCACCCGCATAAAATTGCCGGTCATCGCACATCTGTCGATTCGAGACCTGTCGAGACCTGGGGGAGAACCAATCTCAATTTATTTTTTCCATTGATGCGTATTTTGCCAGAGCTAGATTGCACATTATAGTGTTCCCAATTTGGTGCCGCTGTGAGGCTGGCCAAGCTTGTCTACACCTTAAAAATGACCTATAGATTTTGTGTGATCACGTGATAAGGCTGTGGCTGGCCCCACCAAACGTAAGGTACTGAAGTAACTCAGTAAACAGCAACCGAGGCACCACGATTTCCCAAAAATCACTACCAACATGGTAAAGTAAAGCAAGGTAGTACAGTGTATACCTCAATGATAGTACAGTGGACTGCTTCGAGTCATAGCTTGAAACCGACTGAACAGGTGCGTTGTTGCATTGTTGAAGTGCGCAGTTTTCGACGTTTTGATGTGTTTCCCACCACCGGAAAACGAGTGCTGGCATTTCCCTAAAAGGTTTAGATCAATTGATGACTGATCGGCTCGACTATTTTCTTATTCGCACGTGATTAGGATTAGGGTCAGTAAGGTATCTCAGACGTGCTAGAGCTGAGCCCCTTCGGGGTTAGCGCTTTGCTTACGTACTAGAGGTACGGAAGCTGTGCTGCCCGAAGCCCGCGGAGTAAGCGCTAACCCGAAGGGGCTCAGCCCGTCATCCGCCAGGGCTTAGCGTGCGCAGCGCACGTTCGAGCTTAGTCGGTGGAATTACAAACCCGACCTCCAAGGCTCCAACAGTTACCCCGAGAGTTTTTGTTGTCGTGTTCTCAAATATCAGAGTACTTAGAGCACAACATGTCATTCTTGTATATAAAGCAGCCTGTTTCTGCTCATTTAGGCAGAAGGAAAAACAAAGTTTACAATCGCATTGCGTTGAACCCGATTTCATACTACTCGCTCTGATATATTGTTGGCCTGTCAAACCCAAGAAACTCGTCACAAAGAGCTCGTCCTAAGACTTTAGAATCTGGCTGCGATGGATTTCTCAGCACAAAAACCTCTCATTGCCTTCTTTGGCGCAACTGGCGGATGTGCAGCTGCAGCCTTAGCCCTCGCCCTCACTAACGGCTACAAATGCACAGCGCGTATGTCAAACATCTACGTTCCCAATTCCTAACCTGTCTAATCCCTCTTCTTAGTCGCCCGCACCCCGTCCAAACTCACCACCCTCCTCCTCTCAAAGGGCGTACCCCAGTCAACGCTCTCATCCCACCTCACCATAATCAAGGGAGACGTACTCGACACCACCTGCGTTCAAACCGTCCTCTCCCTCAACGGCACCCCAGTCAACCTCATCGTCTCCGGCATCGGCATGGTCAACCTCTTCACCGAAAATACCATCTGCGCCTCCACCGCCACCTCCATCCTTTCCGCCCTCGTCTCGCTCCGACCCGCCGAAAAACCACTCCTGCTCGTCATCTCCACCACCGGCATTACCGCCGGCCCACGCGACGTGCCACTGCTGTACGCGCCGCTGTACCATGGCCTGCTTGTGAAACCGCACAAGGACAAGCGGGAGATGGAAAGGCTTGTCGCCGAACAAACAGCTAGCGGGAGGAAATCCGAATCCATCAGCGGATGGGTGATAGTACGACCCACTTTGTTGACGAATGGCGCTGCGCTGGGAGAGGGGAAGGTTAGGGCGGGGAGGGAGGGGGCGCCGGCCGTGGGGTACACGATCAGTCGGGATGATGTTGGGAAGTGGATTTTCGAGAGTTTTGTGAAGGAGGGGAAGGCGTGGGTGGGGCAGAAAGTGTCGTTGACATATTAATGCTCTGGACTGGGGGGGACGGTGGTTGGGGAGGGTTCCTTGAGGAAGGATTGGTTTGAAGGGGGCAATGGGTTCAGGGGTGGGTTGCGTGACTTAATTTGAATCATCGTAATGCTAATTGCAGGAGTGTGTTGGCCCTGATATGTCGACATTATCCGGTAGCCCTCGAGTTTGCCAATGCGAATGCGAGTCCGGAAAGAAGTATGTAGGTTCAACTGGATGATGAACTGACGGCTTGTTTTAGCGGTTTGAAGCCGTTCGACAGTAGCAGGCAGTATCTGGTATGGAAGGGAATTCTTCCTTATTGATTCGCATATCCTAAGAGCGAGGCGAGCAGATTGGAGGGGGGGGGCTGAGTAGGTTTGATGAAGGATTGACGCTAGGAAGCTGACGTGGATGTGACCAAAACATTTGGATGAGGTGCCGAGAACGGTTAGCGCCCATAGTCTCGTATCATCCCGCCATAATACCGCCAAACAAACATACATCAACTCTGGATATAAAAATCCGAAAAAACCCTTTAGAGCATCACAGAGCATTCTCAAGCATTCAGCGACAGCTTCAAGCTATGATAAGGTATGTGAGTCGATATGATCGAGAGTGCATCATAGAATGCTTTGCCGAGGAAGGAATTAATCCAGACAATGGTCAAAAGGTCCTTGGCATGAATTGGCGCGTAGCCTCCCTCCCCCATGCGGCCAACGCCTGCAAGTGTGTCCATCTCATGATCAGGATAAGAACAACCCTATGTAATAAAAGAACCGACCGAGATAGGCAAGCTGTTTTGCTTTCGGCAGCACACAGCGACGTCGAGGATATCGTATAAAAGGCGATGGTGTGCTGCGAATGATGAAAGGTACTTCTTTTTGCCAAAAAAAAAAAAAAGTGTGTTTTGTTTTCGTCTTCAAAAGATTCAAATTCTGCTACATGAGACTGACTATCTTCTCAGCGAAAAGAGGGGAAATCATATGGGCTTGGTGTCGGATTTTTGAAGTGAACTTTCGCGGTTCTGGACAACACTTGGGGACACAGGCATATACGGTGCGCCACCAAGCAGTTGGGGTTTGCATACTGACTCTGTATTATAGGATATTTACTCTTCCTTTTTTCACTCCAAGAATATGATCACTTGTTCATCATCGCACCTCGATGAGCAACCAGTGTACGATTGACCATATATCATGACGCTAAGTTTGCGTCTGCATTCTCAACCCTGCTCATCAAAACTTAAGGCAGATACGGCACTGCAATTAGTGTGCCTGGTTTTTGCTTGAAAGTCGCCTCTTTAGGTGAAGCCATTTAGCGTTTGGTGAATGCTATATGCCTGTTGACCGTGTTCGATATTGCTTCAGTCGCTTGTTCGGCACCCAGTAGTTATCGATAGAATGTAGTATTGTGTGCAGCTGCCTTTGGAGTACCTTACCGGGTGTCGAAAAGCTTCCGCCGGAAGCAAATAAAACGTCCTCGAAAGTGATAGCTTCGTTGACCAAGGGATCGTGGGCGGGAAGATTCAATCGAGGGCCAGCCAAGATGGTTGGCGATGTTGTAGGGAATAGAGTCGATGTCTCACGAATCACGAGTGGTTGTAAGCGTTCTGATCATGACGCAATCGCCGGACTCCATGCACGATCTGACGTAGGTAGACATTACACTCCGTCACGGCCAAAACTCATAAATCAACAAGCTTAGAGCGATGAGAGACAATACATGCAGTGGCTTGGGCACCCTCCGAGTTTTAATCGCCCACCAGATAGCTTCGTAGACTTGGAAGAATATCAAAGCCGCCAGAGCCAGGACAAGTCCAGAGGCGACGAAAAATACTTCTGGCAGCGAAACCTTCGACAATCGAGTGCGAAGTTGCGAGTACTCCATCGCAACATCGTTTGTGAGCTTCTCAGAAGTGTGAGTGTAAGAGGAGATCAGATCGGCTGGCATGAATATCAGTAAAATTTCGCCTCCTATTTGAAACTTGCTGATCAGTTGAATCAATCTTACAGAATCTTGATTTGGCACTATCACTGGCTTGTTCCTGTATGCTTTCCAACTTCTGTATCATCAACGCATATGCTTCCAAGTCTTCTCCCTGAGTCACGGGTCGCATTTGGTCGGTATATCCAAAAACGCCACGAAGCGTTGGCTTGCGCGGATGCGCAGCGGTAGCATTTGTCCTAGCTAGACCCTTGGCGGAAAAACCAGCGGACGTACGATGTGTTAAGTTTGCTCCCCCTTCAACTAAAATCTTGAAAAGTTCAGTATGTCCCTTGTCAAGACAGTGCATCAAAGCCGTATATCCTTCTCGATCCTCGAAGTCCAGGCCCGCCTGATACTTGACGAGTAGCTTGAGCGCAGCGGTGTTTTTGTGCTTGACTGTCTCCACAACCTCGCCACCAGACAGGATATAATAGCCATGGGGCATTTCATTCGCTTTCCTTCCAAATCCGGATTGGAGCAGACATTCTACACACTCATCATGCCGCAGAATTATTGCGCGGATTAGAGCACCGGTTGACCAGATCCCTGGTGTTTTCACCAATTGCTCGAAAATAGGCCACTCGTTCGTTATTGTCTCCATTACTTGAGTTTTTGGAACATTAGTATTGTTCAAGGTTACCCATTTTTCTAGCAGCGCGTCTAATGGACTATATATGGTTCCTCTATTGATGTCCGCACCAGCGTTGAGAAGGACGGATAAAGTCTCATGGTTTGCCGTGTTGGCCGCTTCTCCAAGGTAAGACATTTCGCCATTGTTGCCTTCGTTTATATCTAACCCGCACCGAATCAGTGGTTCAAGCATCGAAGCCGTACCCCGACCACAGAGCCCTCTCATGAACGAGGCCCGAGACAAGTCGTCAGCGTTTTTGATTTCGGAGATTTGGTGATTGAGATCAAAGCCAATGATGGTAAACGAAGTACGTGTTGGAAAAGACGAAATACTCCACGGAGTATGAAAGTCTTCCAGCTGCTTTTGGAGGCGAAGGTGGAAGTTGGGGACCGAGCGAGCAATAGCAGCAAGGATCCAAGTATCCCGTGAACTGATCTCCTGAAACCTGATGATATCTATGAACTTGTAAAAGCATGACTGAAGGTAGTCAAGACCTGCAGCGGCATTGAAAATCATTGATACTGCTGAACTCCCTTCGGAATCCAACAATGTAGGATCAGCGCCCGCCGATAGAAGAACGGTACTGAAGGTTTGCAATTTTTGCTCCAGGCGCCCATTTTTCATGAGCTTACAACAGAGCAAAAGCGGGGTGCTGGGTGAAGTAAGCTGGAATTCGTATTTGGCGGTACTGGCAACACTCGCCTGCCATCCGCGCTACGTGCATCTATGTCGGCTCCTGAGCGGATCAAAAATTGACAAATTTCGATTGACCCAGGCCGCCAAATAGCAAAATAAAACCTCCTAACAATCTTCAGTTCCGCTCGATTATTCCGGGAGCATCCTCTACTGGTACTCACATGAAGAAGAGAGCGCCTCCATTCAGATACCACATCTGTGGGTCTAGCAAGACCATTTGTGAACATTTGCTGAAGCATCGATAAATCTGTGTTTCTCAGAGCCTGAATGAGTAGAGGGTTCGGATTGTTGTAAGCTTGGGAAAGGCCCCATTTGAATCCAGGTCCCCCATATTGAGCACTTTCGACTGCTAAAGAGATCTTGACTATATTACGTGATATCCATGACGACGGTGCAAAAGTCAACTCCATATCCTTCCTGGCCGAACCCGGTCCTGACGTTTCATCATTCTCTTCAGCTGCCGGCTTTGCAAACACGCTCATACTCAGATCTCCGATCGGCAGTTGGTAACTTGACCATTGCCAGCTTGCTGCTGTCTTTGATCCACCGCTGTGTAGCGACGAACCTGCTTTGTATGGTTGAGGCTGGTTGGCATCACCGCGGGGATTAATGACTGGAAGTAGACTGCTTTCCAACATATTGAGATTTTGACTTATGTCTGCAAATTTGGAGTTCAGATGCTGAAGCGCATACTGCGATGAGCTTGAGATCTGAAGGACAAGAGCCTCGAGATGCCGATAATAGAGGTGCTGAGATGTCTGGACTTGTTGAAAAGTCTTGAGAGTGGCATCGCTTCGCGAACTAATCCTCTAAAAGTCAGCTACGGTACTTCCGGGAATGCTGTTGACGCTCAAAAATAATAGCGTTCGGCTACCTAGCGGTAACTCAGAATCATCAACAGTCTTAAGTTATGTAAAGGATGTCGAAGATCAAGCTCAGCCAAGTAAAGTTTCTCAAACCGTGTGGAGCTGACTTACGCGGAAAGCATGGAGAGGACCAATGTAAAAGTCTCGATATGCTTGGAAAGTTTGCGCTCATAGCTTAGAATCTTGTCGTCCTTGAAGAATTTTCGAATGCTCGTTCTGATGTGTTTTCGGGAGATTGTCTCGCTCTCGATGGAATTTTGAAGCTCAAGAACCACCTGACCCAGTCCGCGCATGTCAACCAACATCAGTCCTGCGCGAGCATTCCAGATTTCTTGTAGCATAGCTGGCACATCCCCTGAACCTTCGGGGATTAGACCGGCGATTTCCTTGACCAGAGATTCCGTAACTCGGACGATATCGAGAAGACGCTCAACATCTTTTGGCGTATCTCGTACCTTGTCCCATAGGTTGTGGAGGACTCGTGAACTTTCTGTGACTAGACCGACCAAAGTCGCGAGGCTGGCAGCGAAACCCACAGCAGCAACAGCTGCCGATACGGGGTCCATGCCACGGAGATTTCTAAAGTTTAAGCAAGGTAGGCAGGTTTTCACGAATAAAGGACATTGATCAGAAGCCCTTGTGGTAAAGTAATGGAAGAGTGTGCTACTTTCCGTTGTGATCAAATTTCAAGGAGACGAGGCATGATCTGAGTCAGACGCTTCCTGCAGGGAGGCGGAGGAGCAAGCCACATCACTGGCCAGTAGGTAGGCAACGGTGCGAAGGGCGCACCTGCTGAACAAACTTCGAGAATATATCGTGCGATCTGCGTCCCAAGAAAGGCTTCATCTTAAATTCACTCGAGGACGCGTGTTTTAAGTAGCCTTTGTTTGCGATGCGCTTCTTGAACCATCGAGTGTGGATGGATTGCTCATGGTACCGAGTACAATTCGTGGGTTATTGCATGAAAACGCAGAAAAATACACAGGAGCCATGAAAAGTCTTGCAACACCTCGCCATCACTTCACATCATCCGCCCCGCGTCCGTAATCTTGACACTTGTGCTGTACTAACTGCAGTCTGCTCTCAAACAATCTCATGAAAAGCTACTTGATTGTCAAGCCTATCAAACTTTCCATCGAAACACCAGTTAAGATACCCTCCATCCCCTAGCCTTATCAAATATCCCTTTCGGAAGACGAATACATCATAAGGAATAATTTTAAGTTTCTCGGAATTGGTGTAGGTAAGAGAGAGCTTCTCTAGGACTCCTTGTGGCATGAAGTGATGATCGGTCTTGGTATTGATAGTTAAGACGTTGAATTGACCGGCATGTCGATCGGAGTAAACGTGGGAAGTCAGACGTCGGACCCAATCTCCTCGATCCAGTATACCTTCATCTGAATTGATGATTGACTGAGGAAGAGAATGGCCGGTAGGTGAGCTTGGCCCGGAAATCGTCTTCTCCTTCTCTTCGGGATAAAGAAGAGTCTGATTTGTCTTCTCGACCGAGACTTTGCGGCGAAAGTAGATATCGCGACCAAGGAGGATCAAACCCGCGAAGAAGACAAAAGACGCACTCCAGATCAAGAATAGCAACATGTCTGGAATTTGATATTAGCGGAATTATCCTAGGGACCAGCAAATCGGGGAGCGTGGCTTGATGTGAAGCCTTACTTTGCCGTTTAGACTGTCGAGATTGAAGGGTTTCTGAGAGGCGCAGGATCCAACAGACTTTTCGATGAGTTCTTCAGAAAATTTCAGAGGGGGAGATGGTCGTATAGATGAACCTGAATCACTCAACGTGAGATAGATGCCCGGTTTCGTAGCGAGCAAGTACGGGGTGAAAGGAAGAACGAAGCGCCCTAGGTAGCTTGTATCAAGATCATGTAGATAGCCTGCAAGTAGGCGCACATCACAGGTTATTAATTGGACTCCCCTAACTCCAGTCCTATTCTACGCCGCACGAGCGCGTCGACAGATGACTCTCCAGGCTTAGAGAAGGATTCGGTTTCAGGTCACATCAACCAGTAAGACGCGCTCAAGCAAGCGCCATGAGGCTTGGATGAAGTCCCATATCAAGAGCCATGGACGTCTGCCTTCTGCTGTGCAAGATCTACATTGTATCATAACACAAAGTCTGCGCGCTCCTCATGCACCGTCGCCATTGCAAACCCAGTCGCAACATCGACGCGGTTATTCTTATACTCTTCTTTGCTTTCCTTCCAGCAATCTCGGCAATTTGCTATTATCCTGACGGAAGCACTTCGCCTCAAGACGTACCATGCTCTGACACCAATGGGCCAAGTAATTGTTGTGGCCCAGAATACGAATGCCTCTCGAATAAAATTTGCAGGAAGACTCATACGAATCCTGACAACAGTTTTGCGAATTTCACCTACGGGCGCGGCGCCTGTACTGATCAGACGTGGCGAGCTAGCGAATGCCCGTCCTTTTGCCTAACTCAATGGTCCGGTACGTTGACAACTGGTCATGGCGCGATAAACTCTCTGCAGTCTCTGTATGATCCTCGCTGACCTGGCTGCCGAGATAGCCATATACAAATGTCCAAATACCACGTCCGATAGCTATTGTTGCCAAGCGCAGGATGGCTCACTGGGTAACTGCGACTGCTCTGCGACTGCTGGCCTTGCACGGCCACTGCATTTCGAGGGTACGCCGTCTATCCTAACAACCATCGGCGTGACCGGCTCTACCACTTCTACAATCAGTACTACCTCATCAGTAACGACCGCTGCGCACTCAACAACAAGTACATTGGCCCCAGTAATCTCACCCAGTACTGCAGGGTCAGTGTCGTCAACAAACACAAACACATCGAGCTCAGCTCCTCAAATAGCTCAGACTTCTTCGAGTAGCCCACCCTTCTCGAGCCCTCAGCCCTCCAGTAACCGCAGTGCCGTGATCGGAGCCGGAGTTGGTGTACCACTAGGTGTCATTACCTTGGTGGTCCTCGCAGCCGTTATCTACCGCAGGCTCCGCCAGAGAAAGGCCGCTAGAGTTTTAGAAGAGCTGGGTCGTGATAAGGATCTGGCGTTCATGAATCAAGCTCACGGCGGGCCGCATCATGAGCTTCTAGCAAGTACGGCTGAGCATGAAATGTCAGCAGCGCCTGCTCAACATGAGTTGCCAGTTGGCCCGCCCGAATTACCAGCAGAAAAGAGACACCACGAACTGCCTTGACATAGTGCGTCGTTAATCAGCATTGTTAGCCATGCGCAGACCTTGTACCAAGGCCGTTCTATGTCACTTATACCTACCAATGCCTCAACAATGAACAGACTTTCAATCTCCTCCCTTAATCGATTTCGATCACGTTCACGTCGACTTCTTCTACCTTTTGTCCAACTCCCTCTCCATCCAATGATGACCTCGCTAGTTCCCTCTTTTTCAAAATATCATTTCCCAGATAAACCTAAATTTGACGCTCTCACTGTTTGCTGATCGAAATCTGACATTAACGATGACGTTGTCTTTGTCCTCGCCATGAACAGAGCCAATGTTCAGATCTACTCGCTAATTGACGGTGGTTTTCGAGTAATGTCTCTTCCCTGCCATTGTCTGACAGTTTAACAGAAGTCACTGCTCTAGTACCCACACCTATCTACACCTATATCATCCATGTTCCTCAACACTTACAATCGCCTCATCTCGATTCCCCATCTATGCTCAGCATCACATCTACCCCTCCCCTCAAACCTTACATAACTACACAGTGAGGATATCCACCATGCCCCAACCTGGCTACCTCAAACTCGGCCTCTTCGCCCTCCGCCTTTCCTTCCACTCCTCCCCTGACGACGATCAACACCTCCCCCTCATCTTCTTCCGCACCTCCCACCTACGCCGCTACTTCCACGAACAAGATGACCCTTACCCCCCCTACGTCACCGCCAAATACAGCGACTACCGCGCGCACAGGAAGCGCTGGGAGGAGCGGCAGGCGGAAGGGCGGGCGGAGGTTGAGAGGAGGGATGAGGAGATGAGGGAGTGGTGGAGGGCGCCGGAGACGTGCCTGGCGGTGATCAAGGTGGAGGAGAGGAGAAGGTTGAGGAAGGGGGAGAGGAGGGCGGAGAGGTTTCCGCACAGGAATGTGAAGTTTGTGTGAGTTGAACGGGGTTTAGTGCGCTTAGAGAAGAGTAGCTTTAAGGATTTGAAAAAGTCATTAGGAATGGATGAGGTGACTGACGACCTAGAATCGTGAGTAGTCCTCGGCCTTCTCCTGGCCCTTCAATAGCGACTTCTTGTCGCTGTCGAGGGGATTCGTTCGAATATATACCACGCCAAAGTAAATGATCTGCATATCTGCATCTTGTGCTTATCGATCACGATTGGGAACCATGTTGAATTAAAATATAACACACTGAATCTTGATGCTTCGCGGACTGCTACCCCGAAAATCATCGTACGACAAACCGGCAATCTCGAAATCACTATCCATAAAGTTCTTTGAGTAGACCAGGACAGAGCAACGACACGAACAGCATCACCAAGAACGTAGAACTCAAGAGTTGAGTAGCGCCATCGCATTACAGACGTAAATGTAGAAGAAAAGAATCAACACATGTGTAGGCCGTCAGTTACACACCGACGTTTGGTGTGGAACCGAGTAATGCGCACTGGAAGTAAATGTGTAGGCTAGGGGGGTGTACGGGTACAGTATCTTTCGAGGGTTTGCCCTATTAGAAGGTGGACACCGTTTTAAGCGAGGGTGCCATAGTCCTGATTGGAACCTTTTTGTGTCCCACCACTCTTCTGTACCACACCTCACACTCCATGCGTCGTATCACGGCGTATTCGGTCTTCATTGTGCTATCGCCGAATCTCTTCGGTTCGAGTAGGAAACACTAAATTGATCAGTTGGAATAAGCTGTAAGAACCTGGATGCGAACCATTGACTCGTTACCTCAGTCCGTCCAATCGCTCCCTCACTGCAGCATGCATCCTGAACGTTTTGTTTTGACCCATTTACGTCTTCCTATTAACTTCATCATTTGCTAGCCTGCCGATATGTACGATGTGCCGATTTATACTTTTTGTATCCTCTCAATTTTTCATTCTCGATTTCCCATGTCGTCTTCCATAGAATGTAGCTTTCCATTGTTGGAAAAAGCTTGGGAGTATCTACGAAGAAATGCACCACTGCTGCCAAACGACCACAGGAGCTCTGAATTTCTCAAAGTCCCTGCCTGGTTTTTGTTGTTGCTACAACAGATCGCACATGAGTACACCACACGTGTGCTTCTTGGACGACTGGGCATTATCGTCTCTAAAATAAGCGCTGCGGTACGATGTCATGGAGAAATGTCGTCGAATAGGACTACGAGGGCATAAGGCAGACTTTCTTTCAAGCGCTGCACTCTGATGCTACCTTACTGGTCCTGCGGGGATTGATACGACCTCTCTAGCTGACCTGCCTCTGGAGACCCTCATGAAAAGCCGAGCGACCGCGAAACAACATGAATATTGATGGAAAGTGGCCAAGGATATGAGACTGTCAACGAGGAATACGATGACCGCTGGAACACGATTAGACACTCGAAAGATCGCCGTTCAGATATGTGTACTTCCCGACTTGAACTAAGAATGGTGAGGGCAACTGCTGGAGGCACAAGCATCTCGTGCGGCATCAAGGTCTAAGTATGCAAAATATTAGAAGGCGACATTGACGATCAACGATGCTCGTCCACCAGGTCTGTCAGCGTTTCAATAGCCCTACGAACCGGAGCTATTTCCTCGCAAGTCATCCCTACCGGTCCCACAGGGAAACTCGTAAAACTTGCAGGGTATCGGCCCGCAACGTAAATGTTGAACCTTGGTTACGGTTTCCTCGAGCCTTCCTAAATAGTCTTGGCTACGAGGAATATTAGCAGAAGTCTATTCTTCCTGCTACTTCAAATCGATTATCTCCGCTCTTCGCTACGATGGAACGTCTTTTATTGCGATGGAGGTGTTCCTGAGTAGCTGTAAAGTTAGGTAGGTGACATCCGATTTTTCCGTCGTGTCACTCAGTATTGGTATTCAGTTTCTCTGTGAACGAACACAATAGGATAAAGGATTGACTCAAGAGGCCCATATATTGCTGAGTGCATTTATTACAGCTATAAGAGAGCGTCCCGAACCAAGCGAGTTCTGTATATCTTTTGGCATTCACGATTATACTGTTTGGTGATCGAGGTAGTCCAGCCTTGAGATACCCAATATGTTTTCGCAATCAGCTATTCAGAGCTTTGTGTACATGCTGCCTCTGTCAGTGGGTCTTCTTGGAACCATTGCCAGCGCTCTAGCAGTCCCACTGGACTACCAAAGCCATGCATTATCCAAAAAGGCTACTGCGCTAGGAAATCCTTACCAAGCTATGCTCGACGTCGTTTCTATTATGCAATCGCAGTACTTTATTGGCTCCACTTGGCCTTCAGCAATAGACTGGACGCGCGCGGTCATAAACGCACAGCTCTCCGCAGCTGATAGTGCCATATTATATTCGAATGAATCTTCAAATAGCCTAATCGACCATTATTTCTCACAGGTAAAGGCCTTTTACAATGACGAGGACTACGTCGCAGTTGAAGGGGAGGCATACGACGACATGCAATGGATGGTCCTCGAGTGGCTGGAAGCGATCAAGTTTGTAAACCTTTACACCGCTCTAAACCCACTGGCCGCGGCAGCCGCAATGGACCAGCAATCTATTGCCAACTCTGCGCATCGAGCCAATCAACTTTGGGATCTCGCAAGTGCGGGCTACGACACGACATTGTGCGGTGGGGGGATGATCTGGAATCCGCGTCTCACACCGTACAAGAACGCCATCACTAACGAGCTCTACGTATCGTCAAGCGTAGGAATGTACCTCTATTTCCCCGGCGACTCCACAGTCAAACCCCCAGTAAAAGCCAACGACCCCAAATTCCTTAAAGCCGCCGTCGACGAATACCAATGGCTCTCCACTAGTAACATGACCAACGCCAACGGCCTCTACGTCGACGGCTTCCACATCTCCGGTTGGACCTCGCCCTCAAACATCGGCTCTGGCAAATGCGACCAGCGCGACGAGAGCGTCTACACCTACAACCAAGGCATCCTCCTCTCCGGCCTGCGCGGCCTCTGGGAAGCTACGGGCACCACCAGCTACCTCGACTCCGGGCACGCCCTGATCAAATCTGTCATCGCCGCTACCGGCTGGCCTACTACTACCGGCGGCTCCTGGGCAGGCATTGGAGCCAACGGCATCCTGCAGGAAACCTGCGACGCCACGCAGAGCTGTAGCCAGGACTCCCAAACATTCAAAGGCATCTTCTTCCACCACCTCGCCATCTTCTGCGAACCTCTCGCCGTCGGCCAGAACGAGGGTGTCGCCCACAGAGCCTCTCCCGACCTCGCTTCGCAGAACGCCATCGACTGTAGCGCCTACACCGCCTGGATCCGTTATAACGCCGAAGCCGCCTACAGCACTCGCAACAGCACCGGCGACTTTGGCATGTACTGGGGCGCCTACTCTAGCCCTGCACCCGCCACGCACGACCAGTCGGCCGACGCGGCGGATGTGCGCAACAAGGGTGTCCCCAACGACCAGGTCTGGCGCCGCCCGGACGTGGCGTACCAGCAAGTAGCGGCGATGGTGGGGCCGGTTCCAACAGCGGCGGCGAATGATCCAAATGACAATGGGAGAGGCAGGACGGTGGAGACGCAGCAAGGAGGGTTGGCGGTTTTGAGAGCGTTGGTGCAGGCCGAGGGAGGAAACTAAGGAGTTGGCGGGGTTGAGGGGGATGGTTGGGTTAGGAAGAAGAAACATACTGGCTGTGATAGTAAGGCTGTTATTGTAATGCGCATGGGGAATTCTGCTGAATCCGTACCTTTTTCCAGTTTCAGGACTCTTCTCTTGATATAAAATTCGTCGCTTTTGCTCGTTTGTTGATTAATCTCATCCTATGAATCTTCCAACTCCTGTGCCTGCGCCGGCGGCTAGTATGAATGGTATTTGAAAGGAACAGAACGGTGGGAACGCGACAGATTGACTTACCGATTTTTGAGAACGCTGATGCAGACTTGAGAAAGGAAAAGTGAGATATTAAGGGGATGATTTTTTTGGGAATATCACTTCACCTCCCTCAATGTCTCTTTCCAGATCATAGCCATCCACAACGAAACAGCCTAAGAAAAAATTCCGGCCAGCAAACGAGACTCACCTCTGTACGTGATGCTCGCGATAAATACTCGATCTTCATCACAGAAGATTTAAGCATCTGAGATTAAAACTTCAGAAGATCTTGTTAGATACTTTAGTTTTTGTTAAAAATTAGATATAAAACTTTCACGCGTCGAGACAGTATGTTGAAACAGCTTTAAAGACAAAGAAGAAAGTCGAGTTTCACACACGTACGATCTACGGGTGTAGTCTTTGCCCATCGATAAAACCACCAAACAGTACTGAATCCAAACCCTCTCCCTCTCTGCTGCTAACAACTACCCTCCACCCAAGGAAGATACCCCAAAAGCCCCAAGAACCCTAATATCATCTCAGAAAATTTGGGCACCATCCAACGATCGATCAACAAGCATATACCTTCATACTCTCTTCTCAAGCGGGCAGGGATGTCTTCTTTGATCTATTGCCATTTGTGCGAGCGAGCATAGTGTTTGTGCCTGAGGAATGAGGCGTTCTTCAGGCGGGCTTCAGTGCAGGAAGTGGGACGATAGCGATGGAGACGACTATTTCTGCGCGTGGACTTTGGGATCCAGTCGCTCGCTATATCCGGGATCTTGGAGAGACCGGTTGGGAAAAGGGTCTGGGGTACCTTTCCCAGACAACTAGCTCTCAAACACAACTCCCAGATCTTACAACATCACACCACCCAGTTCTCCCCCTCCTCCTCCTCCTCCTCCTCCTCCCCCTCCTCCCCACCCCCCACCCCCTAACCCCTAACCCCTAACCCCACACCACCCAATACCCTTCTCACCCTCCAACACCACCCTTATCAGCCCTTGCCAAAAAAAAAAACCACACCCCTCAAAAGAGTCCTAACCCCCCATCAAAAAAACCCCAGCAACCACAAGAAAACGCAAATATCCCACCATCTATGTAACCCCTAGAACAACCCCCTTCCCCCGGCCCAGCGCTCCTGAAAAGTATCCAAGTTTCAAAATCTAAACAAACACCCCTACAGCAGCGGAGACAAGAGCAAGACGCGTAGCAAGACGCGTAGCAAAAGAGAGAGAGAAAGCACTTCCCTTTGTATGAACGTAGAACCCAACCTTTTTTTTCTTTTTCTTTTTTCTTTGGATGGATGAAGAGGCGCTGCGGGGAATCTTGTCGGTTGCGGACAGTAATGAGAGTGTGAATGGATGGGGTGATGTGATTGGAAATTTGATTGTGGGGATTTGGTATGTGCGGGAGGTTGGGTGGACGAGATGTGGAGGACCGCTGTTTGAGGGTTGTGGTTATCGTTGAGTACAGAAAGGATCGCAAAACAGCAAGCTTCATCGGCTTGGTTGTGAGGATAGCGGGTTAGGAGGAAGGGAATTGGGGGGAGAAGGACGGAGAGGGAGTATCAGAGGGAGAGGCCCATTAGATAAACTGATCTTTAAACGCAGTGCGCAATGAAAGTACAAGGGAATGTTGATGTAGCATGGGAAAGGAACATCATTGATCTATCCTCTATCGTTCTATTCACAAACTCTTAACGCATCCATTGGATCAGCGCAAGATGACCTTTAAAGATACCCGAATGTGCACACCACTGACCCCCGTACGTAACAGCATCAAAGCACTCGACAGCATGCAAGCATAATAAACCCATAATGAGATCCCCTCGCCTTCATCGGTATCTTTTCGTCGTCCACGCGTATGCCAGAGCCCAGAAACTCCATCAAGAAAGAAAAGATGATCAAGGGCAATGAATTATTCGAAAGGAAAAGGTCTAGTCATCCTCGTCGGAGAAGACATCCTCACCACGCTTGCGGCGCGCCATACGGTCCTTCTTCTTCTGTAGCAAGAGTTAGCGTATGCTCACAAACACCACGCGAAGACAAATTGCGTACCTTTCGGAGTTCAGCCGAAGTCAGCTTCTTGGCCTTCTTTCCTCCCTCAATCTTATTTCCCATAGCATCGAATCTCTCTTCTTCATCATCACCCTCCTTCAGCCTCGGTCCCGCACCCTGTCCCTGGACCCAGTTGTGTCCGCTCGGCGTCATTTTGCCGTCCAAAACAGCCCACACTTCCTCAGTCAGGTTCTGGGTGAACTCAGCAGAGTGAGTAATGATGATCACACCACCTCCAAAGGCCTTGAGGGCCTTGGACAAAGCACCAAGGGAGTCGCGATCGAGGTAGTTGGTAGGCTCGTCCAGGACAATTAGATGAGGACGTTGCCACGAGCAGGCGGCGAGGACTACTTTCACACGTTGACCACCCGAGAGGCCACGCATGTGGGAATGGGTGACGAGTTCGGCGTCAAGACCAAAGTGGGCGCAGTGCTGCTCGATCTCCTTTCGGACTAGAGGACGGAATTGACCGCTGGCCAGAGCTTCCTTTTGGTCAACCTCGGCCACCATCTTAGAGTGCGAAGACAAGATTTCGGTACGGGGGATCCAGGCATTGTCCGCAGTCATCATGGGAGTCCATCTCTCGCCCTTGATGCCTACATTCTCACCGAGCACGAACGAACATTCGTACTCGTAAGAGTTCTTGAACTTTCTTCGGGAGTGGATACCAATAACTCGTCGTTGTGTGCCGTCAATCTTGTAAATCTTGTTCATCGCGTTCTCGTCCTCGTTAGTAACAATCTTGTTGGCACGGTCCATGGTTTCACGGTCCTCGCCAGTCTGGAACCGCCATTGTATGTATTCGGAAGGAGTTAGTTGCAAGTGATGGTCGATGTGAGCGAATGCATGCTGTTTGATGTAGGCGATTCGAATATTCTCGTGGGTGTAGACACTACCGGTAGTTGGGATGAGCTCGCCGGTGAGGACATTGATCAAGGTGGATTTGCCAGCGCCATTGGGACCGATAACAGCAATACGCGAACCCAATGAGCACTGGAAAGTGATGTCCGAAATCTGGGGCTTAGATGTACCGGGATATTGGAAGCCCATGTTGCTAACGCGAACGATAGCCTTGGCCTTGGTCTTGACACCCTCGAGGAAACCTGGCTCAGGGAACTGAAATTCCATTTCAGAAGCACCAAGCTCGTAGTATGATTTGGCAGATGGGACCTTGTCAACAAATGCCCTCAAATTGCCACGGTAACGTCTGAGTTTGTAGCGTTCATAGTGAATGACGTGCTGGATCACATTATTGAGGAATTTGCTGTCGTGAGAGACGATAATCGATGTACAGGGTGATTCCATAAGGTACTTCTCGAGCCATTGGACATTCTTGACATCCAAGTGATTCGTTGGTTCGTCCAGCAGCAGGATGTCGGGGTCTTCGAAAACGGCACGAGCAAGCGCGAGCTTCATCTTCCAACCCCCAGAGAGTGCGGTGATCGGTCCCTCCATTTGGTCCTGCATGAAACCAAACTCGACTAGTCGGGCCTCAATGGCCTTCTTTTCTATGTTGATTCCGACGTCATTAAGCTTCTTCTCAGTCCACCCGATAACAGTTTGTTCAGTATCAGCCGAATCGAGGTCGTGCTCAACGAACACAGTCTTAACCTCACTCTTTTTCGGAAAGCCCTCGACTTGTTCGTTGTTGATGGCTCGCATCAGGGTGGATTTACCAGAGCCATTGGGACCCAGTAGACCGTAACGTTGACCCCGCTTCAGGCGGAGATGTGTCTGGTTCAGCAAAATCTTCGCACCATATGCCAAGTTGAATGTGCAATTGCACAGATCCTCGCCCTCCTCATCATCCTCTTCTTCATCTGCTTCGTCGGCGGCACCCGGAGATGCGCGCTTTCTTAAAGCCTCAGCCATCGATTTTGAGTCGGAGTCGCCAACAATAGCTGCAATATATGGAAGCGTATTCTCAGTCCAGCTGAACGAGTCGTTATCTTTCTCATCGATGAGCTGCCCAGCAATGGCCGAGATATACTCAACAACGGGTGCGAATTTCGAGACCGCAGCCTTGTGCTTTGGTTCCAGGATCTGGTTCATTATAACAGCAACAGTCTTGATGTCGCCAGCGTGGGAAACTTCGGGAATCTTGCCATCCTTAACAGCACCAACACGGACCAGAGTATCTAAACCTTGTTTGGTCTTCTCACGAGCCTCTGGGTCCGCCAAGTTCTCATAATTCTTTTGCATAGCAGGCATGAGTTTAGGCAGGAAAGCAGCGACAATTTGAGGGTCTTCCACGAGTTTGCACATATTGTCGACGATGACGGCGGCTTTTCGCTTGACGGCAGTTTCGCGCTCTCCTAAACCACGCTCGAGAAGTGGGACCATGATGGCCAAGGTCGGCTCGTGGACATCTGTGACGAAAGTGGTGGCACCAAGCAAGTGGACTGTCTCAGTGACATGCTCGGGCTTTGCGATACACTTGATGAGCTCGGGGATAAACCGATCGATATCCTTGTTGACAATCAAGTTGCACACCTTCTCCATAGTGCCGTATGCCGCCTTTTTAACCTCGGGCTTCGTGTCCCACATCGACTCAGAGACGACTGGAACTAGGTCGGGAACACGGAATGAAAGTTGAGCCGGGGCAGTTTCTACGAGTGCTTCAATGCACTGCAGGCAAGTCATTTTTTCCTGCCATTTCTGAGCATTCCGTAGCGAGTGGATGATAGGAGGGAGAATAGCCTTTACGGCATTTGCATTGATAGCTTTGGCGATCGCAAGGGCAGCTGATTGTGCCTCGGTCTTGACCGCACTAATCTTATCTCCAACAGCAGCAAGGACCGAAGGTAGGAGGACGACGAGATATGGTTCAACCGCGGGCGAGACCGATGAGTGCGAGGCAATAGCCTTTATTGCGCTAAGAGCATGTTCCCGTGAGGCTGCGTCTTTCTTATTTGCAAGTTGTTTTTTGAGGACTTCCACAGCTCTGTGCGTTTTGTCAGTAAATGTCCAGACGACCTCAGAGCACGCCCTGCCGCATGGCAGGGAGACTGAGATTTAAGACTTACTTTGTAGGTGCATCATGTTCTTCAATCTCACCGTTGATGAAAGTAGCGATGTTGCCCGCAGCAGCGCTTGTCTCATCAGCTGTCTTTGAGATGGTTAGTTTGGTCAAGAGCTCATCGAGCACCTTGACGGATTTTTGGTTCTCGGATTTTGTATTTGCCGCGGTCGAGGGTGCGGACTCCATGATGTCGGCAGATGGCATAATGTTGATAGGGTGGATGGAAGGATTAATGGCGATTCTTTTGTTGGGGGAACGAAGGGAGTAATAACAGTCTATCGAGCTGTAAATCTGGGAGGTATCACAGAATGTGAAAGCCCACGCGGGGTGTTTTGCGCTCTATGTGGATCTCAATCTATTGAAGTCAGACCGAAGCAGGAGTGAGCCTATCGAAGACACAGCAGGTATCTATGGATAGAAAGGAAGAGGTGGTATTGGAAATGGAGAGCCAGGTGTTGGGCGGCAGAAGAGTATCTTTAAGAATTTCGGTGGAAAATTTTCAAACGACGCTAACTTAGTGCCCTCCTAGGGAATCAGCCTTTTTCCGGCCTGGCTCTGTGAATGTACACATCACCAAATGCTCAGCCTTGTATATCTTACTCTTTCTCATACCTTACTTTCTAGTTATACTCTCTCTCAACATCTCGCATGACTATCAAAGTCATATCTCCTTCCCACGCGCCCTCATCCATTCACTTCAGCTGCAGGCAGATGACTTCATCAACCCCCAGTCACCACCATACGAGCGAGGGCTTAGCCCTGAAGTTCGGCCCAATCCGCCAATCTTAGATCAACGCCCAAGTCCATGCTATTTTTATATGAAAGGGCGTCTGCTACGGAGTATGCAATATTAATACGTGCTTATCGTTTGTGTATCGCAGTCCGAGTCACCATCCGAGGATCATCCTCCGCATTCCCCGCGAATCGCTAACCCACATACTTTTGCGTACTTTGCCTATACTTGCAGCGGCCCGCAAAATGTCTTGAGGATTGATGTACAGAGTAACCATTTCATAAGCCTGGTATGCCTGAGCCTACCTAGGCAATTCATGAACTCTATAGCTATGCGTGGTGTCTAAGAGGGACTCTTTGTGAGAACTGGTGCTCCGAATTGTTCCAGCATATCTCCTTCATGTAGCCTGTAAAGTTCCAAAAAGATGGTGTAGCGCCAACGCCACACAGGTAGAATGCCAATGTGGCAGATCTCCTCCTAAACCTGCGGCAAAATTGCAAATGGTCGCTTCAATTATATCGTCCTTACACTTGCGTTCAACCTCGCCTTGATCCTTCGTCTGTATGAGTCCCGGAATCGGATCCTGCCAAAAGTCCCATATCCTACTGTAGCAATGAATAGAAACGCCCATGCACTGGTAATAATGAGACCAGTAGGAAAGACACCGAGTGTGGTACCTGGTAGCACGAATGGTGTAGCCCCAGGCGGTCCGGTCGAAGTTGAAGCTGCCAAGGCCGTGGCAGCTCTTGTCTGATCCGCAAACACGCCGTTGACGAAGGATGCGTCGTCCGAGGAAAGCTGTGAAGTTATTGGAGTATTGTTCTGGGCTGTACCTGTGAGAGCGATATTGGGGACCAGGAGTGAACGAGCGGTAGTACTATGGTTCAGTCATTAGCTGAAAGCGGAAATAGAGGAGTAAGGAGGGACCTGTTGCCTACTCGTTCTTTATTCCTGCCATCTGATCATCGTGTATCTTTCCCACGAAAGTTAGATCCTCAAGCATATGCGGTGCCACTGTTGTGTCTCGCTTAATAGACGGCCAAGAGAGCACCTGCCCGTTCCTCTTCACCTTGCTCATACTCCCAGCTGCGACGGAGGCTCCAGCATACGAAAGCCCCACGTTTACAGCTTGCGTCTTCAGCGTAGCCCAGTCTCCAGCAGCAGCACAGATTCGATAAAGACGTAGATCTACCTGAAAGGCGCCCGTAATATTGTCAAAGGTCCGAACGTTATAGCAGGCGGCGAGTCCAGCAGAATTAGAGGCAGAGCCGTTCAAAGCAATAAGGGTTTGCATGCAAGCCATATTGGTCTGGTTATTCCAAGCAGCGTTAGGGTCCACGGAGGCGACGGACTTGGACAGATGCACGAAGTTATTTACCGGCACCTCAGATGGAGAGGCTACCGCCAATGGGGAGAAAGTCGCCAGCGGGGATATAATTGTAGAGTCGGTAGCTGGTAACGACGTAGACGAGGCTGCGTATGATGAAGATGCCATGGAAGGGTCAACAGCCGAGGCTGGGGGCCCATCGAATGCTTGAGCTTCCACATTTGGATCGACATTGCGCTGATGGTATTGCTGGTGATTCAGCATATCGTGTGGGTTCATGCGTATTCTCGCATCGACGTAGGCGTTGTGGTGGAGGGCATTATCCGTGATATCAATGACGTCCGGAGGGACAATTCGGCCAACGCCGCCGAAGACTGGGTGAACCTGACAGGTAGAGAAGAAGAGTAGTATGACAGTAAGTAAACGGTGCATGGCTTGAAGATTTTGACGAGCGCAGATCAGAGCGACAGAGAACGCAGGAGAGCAGCAGTAAACACTATGTTTGAATTCAAGAGACAGAAGAATCTCTAAGTTGTTATGAGTGATGGTTATGTCCGTCCAGCGGTGAAAATGTTAAAGAATTTACGAAGTGGAAGTGCCTGCCGTAAGAAGAAAGAGTGACCTGACTTGGAATTACCCGGCCTTGGGAATTTACAGAAGGTCCGGCCTCGGAAGCTGTTCAAAAGAAATGCACCACAACCAAGACAAAGATTAAGAGGAATAAGGCAAAGAGATCATTGTAGGCGGAGAACATGATTGAGAAAGTATTACTAGCTCAGCAAAGGAACTTCAACCACCCCGCCACATCTTTGCGGTGTCAGCCCAGGCTCCCTTACCCAGTAGCCTTGCTCCTTTGATGGATCAAGCACTTCCTGAGACAGCTGTGGTCGTACAGACCAAGCATGAGCACACTCGAGACGAAGCATAAGGCTCCTAGGATTCAAAGGATGTTGGGGGCGCTTGAGAGCTTCGCTGATTTGCGAGACTTAGCGCAATGCAGATTGTGAAGCCTCAGCTCTGCAGGATCAGATCACGAGTATCACCACCGGTGATTTCAAGCCAACATCATCATGGCATTCTCTACGGTCGAGCTTTTCTGAGGCAAAGTTGTCAATGCGCGCGTAATTAATGTATTTTTAGCGTGGCTGGGGTTTTAGCGAATCATGCCTTGTCAAAACCCTAACTCTTGCAGTTTATGATACTCGAAGGATTTTGGAGGATTCCAGGGTCTTCTCAGCGGCTCTGGTATTTTTGATACCTGGTCAGATCAAATGCTGGATAGATGCATCTGAAGCCGGTTACCCATCGTGACGAATAGAATCGGCCAAAGCTCAGTGGCCCGGATCTCTATACTGCGCGTATCGTCCAAGTCATGCAGACATCTCACGTGAAAAGCACCCTTCGCTGCTTAATGCATGAAAGAACGCCGAAAACCCAATGCATGTCCCGGATCTTAGGCTAGATCTTTTTGGCGAAACCCTTAACGTAACCGCATCCCAAGCGCAACGTCAGATATCTGACCACTCTACTTTGCAGGTACCATTTGCTCTTCATAAACTCCAGCAAAGTCGAGTTGCCCCAGTTGACCCTGCACCTGATCGATCTCCTTCCCCAGCTCCTCGGAGTTCTGAGCCAAGCTGCTAACTTCGTCGAACTTGCGCCGCTTACTTGCGTCCGCGATTTGCTCTTTAACAAGGAAGGACTGTTCTTCAAGCACGATTAATCTTTCACGCAAAACCTTTTCCTCCGCTTCGAGCACTGAGACAGCACTACTACTACTGACTTGAGACGCTGCATCAATGTCGTTGTACTTGATCGATGCTAGCGCACCGTTGGGTGCGCCGTTCCCTGTGAGGCGCTCTGTCGATCCCATGCCGTATGCCGATGCATGCTTCATGACTTTAGGGAGCGACTTCAGTGGTAGCATGTGGACATGGAGGAAATTGCTTGCTTGTTGAAATACAGCTTTTTGGAGTTTTTGCTGCGTAGGCGAATCTGTGGGTAGATCGCGCAGGCGGCGGGCGGCCACGTTGTATTGACCAAAGGCATCCAGTAGTCGTTTACGAACCTTCGAAGCGTCTGCGAGTTGAGTTGAGGAAGGCGGTTTTTCAGGATCCCTGTCCATGTAAGATAGAATCATGCGCAGACACTGTAGGCTTACTGTAATGCAACAAGGAGACGCTGAAACTTGGGTAGCATAAATTTGATGCCTCTTTCAAATTGGATGAGATTTTCGTAAGTCCTCAGGTCTGGGGGCTTTTCTCCAAGTGCCGCTGCGAAATCTCGCCTGCTGAAAACTGTAGTCTGGCAATCCTTACACATTCTTACATCCACACTAACTTCTTTGGTGACCTTTTCTGTGGTACCGTTAGGTGCTGTAGTGATCAGCGGTCGCAACTCAAAGGGAGGATGTTACGTACTTGATTCGACATTTAGTCCAATCTCCTTCGAGCAATCAGTTAAAGGATCGCCGCAAACGACACGCCCACAAAGCCTGCAATGATGCCTTCGAAATGTGTAGCTCGAGAATTCCTGTTGGCAAAATGGACATCGCGAAATACTTGCGTCATCCTCCCAAGTCACAATCGATTGCTCCAATTGCTTCCTTGGACTTCTAGCTCCTGAGAGTGACCATAGCAATCCGCCGCCTCCTATATTTTGCTCTGGAACGGGATTTGCCAGTAGCTGAGTGAGCTTCGTGAGACGCTTTTCCAGACGTGAAACTTCTAGTAAAGTCTTATCAACCGTCCTTCTCCGAAATTCGCCGAATTCTATAGTGTGATCTCGCTCGGAGCCTAGCAACAATTAGCTCACAATGCATTCGTGTAGTCAATTTTCCGAACCCACCATTTCGGTCATTATATCCATCTCTTGACTTATAGCACGTCTCACAGACTCGGCACCACAGACCTCTTACCGGTTCATGTTGAGCTGACCTTGAGAGCTTCATTTGGTACATAGTATGCTCGTCGCAGAACAATCTCCCACACTTTCTACAGTTGACGCTACCATTTCCAGATCCGAGTCGTTTCCCACAGGCTGGTTCGGAGCAAGTATCCTGCGAGCCTCGTCTCTGCCAATGTTCTCTGCTAACTACCTCGTCTGGGTCTGGCTGTTTAGGTTCAGGAGTAGGGGTGGCTGTAGACGGACCGAGAGGTTGAGGAGCATCGTTGGATTCGAAGACGTCGAGGCCCTTAAATTTCTGGTTGAGGACAGCTAAAGGTTGAAAACGCTTCGCCTTGACCATCTGTGACTTGAACCAGTCCTTGACTTCATCTTGTTTGACCTCCTCCAAATTCTTGTGGTTGTCATCAAGATGTCTACCTAACCGTAAGTCTACGCACACTTCTCATCCCTAGAGTTACGTACCTATTGAGTTGTAGCAATGTCATCTATTGCTATGTCAGTACAGTAGATCGCCCGCCTTTAGATATATCTAACCATGTCCTCATTGCATATTGGGCAGACCAGCCTCGACCCGGCAGCAGCACCAACCGCATTGTTTTCATCGGTATGATCCAAAGAAACCCTTGAGCTTAAGTCTTGGGCATCGGAGGACGGCTGTGACGTCGAAACGGAGGAACTGACGGAAACTGTGCTGGCGGTTGGGGAAAGTAGACTCGAGCTTCTTTGGGGATATGCTGCTACCACCGGAAATAATGATCTGCCGCTCCCAAGCACTCGTCCTCCCCCAAGCTTTCTGGCAGACATCCTCCGTCAAACATGTGAGGACGTTGTTGGCTTTGCTATTGAAGGCAGCACGGGATCAACTGGCCGATAGCCGCCGCCTTGCCTTGTAGGGCTTATCTAATCCACCTTTTACGCCTCAACTTGCACATGCTGGAAGCCATTTGTATTATTACCGACTAGACCATGCCAGAAGAATTTCCGGATGTCCAAGGCGGTGGCTCACTCATACTTGCATGGCAGATCAGGAACAAGAGGGTGCTCGTGGTCGGAGGTGGTGAGGTGCGTGTTTTACTTTCAAAGAAATCAAAAGCAATTCCAGCGGCGAACTGACAAAGTGCAGGTAGCAGCAGGACGCATCCTCAACGTTCTCAACGCCGACGCCAAAGTCACCCTCGTCTCACCGAGAGATGGGCTGAACGATGAAGTCGCATACCGTGTCGAAAAAGGACAAGTCGACTACATCGACCGCAAATTCCAGCCCTCCGACCTCGATGACGTTGACATGGTCCTAACAGCCGTCGATGACCCGGAAGCGTCGACGCAGATATGGAAGCTTTGTAAGGAAAGGAAGATCGCCGCCAACATTGCGGACGTACCCCCGGAATGCGACTTCTACTTTGGCAGCGTGCACCGGGATGGACCGCTACAGATTATGGTCAGCACGAATGGCAATGGACCCAAGCTCGCGAGTATTGTACGGAAACAGATCGCCGCGAATTTGCCAAAGAACATTGGGGCGGCGATACAGAAAGTAGGGATGTTGAGGAAGAAGTTAAGGAAGGTTGCGCCGGGGGTGGAGGAAGGGCCGAAGAGGATGCAGTGGTACGTTTGCGTCAATCTCAGCATTTTGATACTCCGTGGCTGATATTTTTATAGGATGTCAAGAGTGTGCGAATCTTGGAGCCTTGATGATCTTGTGGAGATGGAGGAAGAGGATATGGAGGTACTTTTGGGATTTTATAAACCGGGGACTGTGCCGAGCTTTGAGACGGTGCGTGGAGGGGATGAGTATGCTTTTGATGGGAGCTTTGGATGGTGGTGAACATAGGACAATAGGAAAGCTTTGTTTGACTACGCTGAAGGTGGATACTATTAAAGTTGGATTACGTGTGAATGAGTGGTCAAGAGAGTCTGGAATGTCTCATGGCATTGAAACTGGCGGGATGAATATAGTATGTTCGAAAGCCCCAAAGTCATCTACGAATCCCTTACTGATCAAGCAGCATGATACAGGTACAATTTGTATTTCTATCTAGGGTATAAACCCCTTCACATAAGAATGATGACAAGTTTGATCTAGCAAAATATACACGAAGCGACACCATAGTAATTGGCAGATTCTTCTCCCTATGGGTGGTTATATATTCTCTCAAAACCCCAAGCCTCCATCATCTCGACTGAATCGCGTCTGCTGCTGTCATAGAATCGTAACGATGAACTTGTGAGTACGAGTCCGATTACATTGTTGAGTGGTTTTTTTGGGGGGTTTTTTTAATTCTTCATTTTACCGTGCTAATGCAGCCAAAGGCTATGAAGCACAGCATACTATCTACGTATCTAGATACACATAGAGTCGTACTGACGATGTATGTAGTATGAAAAGCTCTCTGCGTGAAACAGGCTCTTAGAGCTAAAAAAGCACATTGTTGTTTATGCTAGTACAGTAGTCGCTGTAACCTGAGTTCACTTTCCGTACTCAGTCAGATGAGCTCAAGGAAATCCTGCTGCAAGCAGCCGACTCAAAATTCTAGACAGTATATCTCGTAGATCAGTTGTACATTGTGCAATCACAGCGATAAAATGAGCGACGAAGAGCTATGCTCGAGGTTGCGAGCTGACTGTGCGAGTAACAGATCACGAGCTTCGCGTTATCGTAGATCTATGGATGTGAAAGCTGATCACTTCGACGTGAGCTTTCATTCGCTGTTTGACCACATGATCATCTAGTCATGTGGACTTGTTGTTGGTGAGCATTGCGACGCGATGCTCGGTCTCAATCGACGTGTCGATTTGTCTGTTTGGTAACCTCTAGGCTCTTCTGTAACTAGACAGAAGGTTCGTAGCCGGCATCGCGTATAGGTGGGTTCCATCGCTGGCCGACATCAAGCTGAGAGCCACTGCCAGCGTGCGGAAAGCTACGTTGATAGTCCTCACAGACCGTAACGTATCCTGCAGCTTCATTATGCTTCCCGCATTCTGAGTTGACAAGCTGGATAAAGCTGAGATGGAGCTCTGTGGTCCAGATATCTGCTAGCGGGTGAACCTGATAGCGGTGAATTAATCAACGTCCATTTACCAATTGCATGAACGTAAACCTTACATTTTCATGGAAATGGATTGTAAAATTGCTGTGGCGTATTATGAATTGTGCCATTTTGTGTCTATCGTCAAATTGACTTATGAGATAAAGCACCAAGGCGTCTACAGCTTGGAATGGACCGAAATAACTACTAGGTGATTAGTCCCAACTCTGCTATAAGGTAGGCGCATGGGTCGGACACACTGAAACATCTTCGTAACGAGCGCAATACTTCGAACTTCGTGAAGATACTCTTCCAATAATTCGGGAAAGTACCAGTGAACAGTCAATGCTTCGCTTGTGTATTGAGCAATTCTGACAAGAACAGAGCTCCACATAAGTTTGCTACCAGACTCATCTATCCTGGTCCACTTGGCCGCACCTCTATTGAGAGTTCTCCTTAGGTTCCCTCGAAGGTTGCCGACTATGTCATTCTTGACATCCATTTCAAGGCGTCGGTCTAAGTTGTCTATTTCATCTAGTATGACTTTGTGAAGAGGGTGTGTATTAAAAAAACTGGGGAAGGGACACATCCAGTCCTTCATTCTCCTCTCTAAATCCTTATTAGCAAACCAGCTACCTATCTCGATGTTTCCGACCAGTTGAAAATATAGTGAACGGAAACGCACCTATAGGGTCAGATATTTGGTTAAGGTCTACGGTTCACGGAAAATTGGTTTTCATCTTCTCTGACTTCATCTTTTTCTCCAAAGCAAGTTTCGCTTCCAGGGAAATAGCTGCGTCGGTTTGCGGAATAGTCGTTTGCTGGTTGGTGAGGTTGCCGGAGAGCCGTCGTGGAAGTGAGACAGGCAAATCTTCTTACCATCTATCAGGAAAATATCAGCAAGTCCTCGTTGGAATCGAAATGGGGTGAATATGCTTGCAAAAACCGACGAGGTCGAAGGAACTGATTGACATTTGGCCAATATGGCATTCAAAAGACCGCCAGATTGTTGCTCATGAAGCCGACAGTCTCATAGCCGTCCCATTCGTAGGTGGCTTCATATAGCATGAAATTCCCGTTGTCTCAGGGAATGATGAGATATGACCTACAAGTCTTAATCTACAAGTTTGTATCGGTGCCTTAGAAGTACAGCTGCAGTCTCCCAAGGGCTACGAGAATTACCGAGGAACACCCTTGTGTCTGGAAGCTTCGTTTCGCCATCGATCTTGCTGATAAACAATCCACATGGTGTGACCATTTTGAAAAGCCATTCCCAAGAAGTTTGCGCTAATTCTGCTGGATGCCTCGAATCGTCTAAAGTCTCATCGCAACTGGCAATAGCGATGGCCAGAGCATACCGTAACGGCTTGTTTCAAATGGATTCGTGATGGACACCTTGGGCTCGAATAGTTTGCTTCCATGCAAGCGCGACATCAGCCTTCACCACCTCGCCCTGAGCATTGATGCCCTCGATGTTGATGTCATCTTCAAAGAACCCCCACTGGATACCGTCATAGACCATCGTAGCCTTAGCATAGAACAACATTCTATCTCTTACGCGAGATCGACGCACAGCGACCACGAACGCATCAGTAGGCTGCCTCTCTTCTGGATCAGGTCGTCCGTTACTTTTTTGATCACTCTGCGACAAAGTCTCGGATGAAGAAAGGTAATCGCTTGTTCGTGTGTCGCGATTTTGGCAGATAAAGCGCCGTAGGAGGATCTTCCGAATATCGCCGTGGTGCAGATCCAGGTCTTTGAGCCTCTTCGCAATACTTGACAGCGAGTCGTGGTCCGTGAGAGAGGGTGTGGTCATTTTCTTGACGAACATGAGAGCCTTCCATATATAAATAAGGTCTCCCAAGCGATATTCCGGAAGACTTAGCCTCTCTGATTCCTCGTAATCATATTTTTCCCATGGAACATAGGTTTGTCTGGTTATGTACCAGAGACCAGACTTCGCATCTCGTCCCTCTGCCAAAGCATCAAGCCACATGTTCGCGCACTTTTGTAGGCAATCCACTATTAGTAATTCATCGTTGTCGAAAACTAGAGAAAATTCGAACAATTTCAATATGTGTAAGCTTCCAGTAGAAGACTTCAGAACTGGGGTCATCTCCAGGACTTTTAAGTCCATTCTCAACATTACCCAAGAGAGGCCAGCTTTTCAGGGCTAAGAATACGTCCCTATCAAAACACCACCGCAGATGCCCTTGGCACGCTTCTTTGATATGACCTTGCAAAAACGATCTATGAAGAGCACTTGTAGTAGAAGAACTTGAGGAAGAGGTAGACTCGGACCAGCCATAATCGTCTGTTCCCAGGATTGGATTCGATACATATACAAAAGACGACGGAAAATAAATCTGTGAAAGTCAGTAACACTATATCCAATTGAAGAGAGTTGTAGGAATCTTACAGATCACCAGCTGGAGCTGATCCTGAGGCAAATGTAGTGTCAAAAGGAATTCGCGAGCCGCTCTTCAAATCTGGTACATTCTTGACAAGGCATAGGCATAAAATGTGTTCTAGGTTTCGTCTGAAGATGGTGTTGAATTCGATGTCACGCTCAAAACCGCAGCTGCCAGGCTGATCATTGTGCAGGAATGTACCCACATCGAGATAGCTTAAATACGACATTTCCTTGTTGCGGTGAGGTCGTAATTTGTACTGCAAAATCATTTCTTGTACCCCATATTGTGGGACATAAAGCGTATTAAATGATTCCTGGCTTAGTGGTAGATTTTTCATCCCTCGGCGAGCCGGGTTTTCGTCCTCAACAGGGATCAAGACGATGTTCTCGGAGCTGATGCGTATTCCATTGTGGAAAATAGCCATGACCGCTTAACTCCGCGAGCTATTCTTGGTGGTGGTGCCATCTCGTTGCAAAACGGCCTCGCTTTCTTCGAGAGTAAAGGAGCCATTCAAATTGCGGAAGATCTGAGGTCCTGTGGTTGACCAGTCGAATCCGCCATTCCTTTCCCATCTACCATCCTCAACATGTAACGTAGTCACTGTAGAGCCTACCGCCTGAAGAGCATATTGTACTTCTTTTTCTTCACTGGATGGGTTAAGGAGTAGGAACTGTTGTGATTTAGTTCCTTGCTCTACTGTGAATTGTATCGAGATCTTGAGCTTATCAAGCTCGTAAGAAATGCGTGGCTAGCGACCTTTCACTTACTCAAGTTTCGGCTCGAACGACTTATTTTCACTCTTGGGGGAGGGCGTCAGGTGAGCAACGGGTCCAGTCCTTTGGCGCTTCGAGCGCCAATTGAGTTCTTCATTGTGTTCTTTCATATATGGATACTGGGGTTCATAAGTATCAAGCGTGATTATCTGTTGGTTTTGACCAGCGACGTATTGTAATATGCTCAAGATCTCCCCGTATCGGTTTATTGCCACTGATGTACCATCGATCCCAAAGGGGATAAATGTATCTGTGCCTGGTTCTGAGGGTACAACGAGCCGTTCGAGGTTCTCAACATTAAACAGTTCAAACGTAGTCGCTGAAGCTAACATCAGCACGTATTCAGTTGCGTTTGATGAGGGAATCCAGCTTTACCCGAAGCACTGCTAGGCAATGTTCCTGACAGGCGTTCTGAAGCAAAGTGACCAGTACACAATTAGCTGGCCATTAGCCTTCCGGATGACCCGCCTCACTGCCGCTGGCGGTTGCCAGATATTGCGAAGCTAGGACTAGGACATCAAAAGATCCATGAGCCTTGGGCAATTCTTATTGCGAGTGCATTCTAGAGCAGAATGACTAGCAGACAGTCTAAAGTGCTTTAAAAAGTGCAACGCCTTCCCGGTAAGCATAAGAGACTAGATAAGGGCAGCAAACGCCACAACTTGTGGACTACAGAAAAAAGAAAGCAAACATAACGTTTGAAATTGGGAGACAGCAGAACTGATAGAAGTAATTCCAATAAATACAGCGTCTGCGGGTGGAATAGAGGTGTCATCGAGGCCTAGCCCACCGCCGTCTGGTGTGAGTGCCACGAAGGCGTAAGCCAGCAAGGCCTCCGTTGGCCGTCCTGGGCCCCTAACTGGCTGTGATGGCAATTTTAGGGGGCACAGAAATGAGTGAAATATCATTAGCTCTACCTGATAAATAAAACACGAAAAAAGCATATTTTTTAAGGAAATAATCTACTTATTGTGCGTTCTTGTCACTCGTTGAGTCGTTAGGGATATTATATTTTTAATTTACTTAAATTTGGTTATTGAAATATTATAAAAAACAAAATTTCAAACCAAAGGAGAGTATTTTTCTGGCCGCACTAGGGGCACGCCCTTTGCTCTGTGGGGCTGATGATTCACCGAGTCACGCTAGAATAGTTCTATGTCACACGTGACCAAAAACGCGTCTACAGGTGCTGCGCATTAGCAAAAAGCCTCTTAACAAGGATTATTTGTATGAGAGCGTAAGCCAGCTATACCTGAACAAGCCCGGCAACGCTTAGAACTAAGCAATGTCCAGCCCGATGCAGGAATGTATATACAGAGTGACAGAGCAGCCCCTTCGCACGCACTTTCGGGCTAATTAGGGCTCCGAACCTGGTCCCCCATGGACCATTTCGCTGCAAAGCCGGACTCCGAGCATGCGAATATAGTTCCCGCTGTCAGACCTTCGAAGCTCTTTGTAATGAACCTCAACACGCGCCTGCTGTAAACAATGGCTTCTCATCTCAAACCCCAGCTCCACATAACGCTCTACCGTGGCTTCCCACGCTCGGACGCCTACGTGTGGTCGCCCTTCGTCAACAAACTCGAAGCTCGATTGCGCTTCGCTGGACTCTCCTATCGCACCGAGGCTGGGTCGTTGTCGCAGGCTCCGCGGGGCAAGATCCCCTACGTTGCGCTTGCCAAGACGAACTCGGACAGTCAGGCTATGCTGGGGGATTCCACGCTCATTGTCGAGAAGTTAGTGGAGAACGACGTGACGGATGACTTCAACGGTAAACTCTCGCCCACGGAGAAAGCTCATGATTTAGCACTTCGGGCTCTGCTGGAAGACAAGCTGTATTTCTACCAGGTGAGTCGTGTCCCTCATTTCAAATCCTTTTCCCCGTGTCTAATCGTCAGCTGAGAATTTTTTATCTGTTTTTAAAACACAAAAGACTGATAAGTCGATTATCGCATCTCTAGAACTACGAACGATGGCACCAGAACTATTATACCATGCGATCACACATTCTCGCACCGCTGCCTTACCCCGCTCAGGTAATTGTCGGTCTGCTCGTCCATCGCAAAATCAGCCAGACCCTGCATGGCCAGGGCACCATGCGATACTCGGCCGAAGAGATCATCTCGTTTAGGCAGCAGATCTGGGAATCCGTTGACGCGCTTCTCGCTGCGTCGAGAAGGAAGAAGAAGACCGAGACCGACGCGGGCGACGACGACGACGCGACCTTCTGGGTCTTGGGAGGCAACACGCCGTCCGAAGCGGATCCGGTTGTGTTCGGCTTCATCGCCGCGGCGCTTGTCTGCACTGCGTATGTTTCCTGTTTCCCTTCCCCGTTAGGTCATTCCACGATTCCTGTGCTGACAGTTCCTTTGCTTAGGGGGCCCGAGTCTCAGAAGGTGGTGAAAAGCTTCCCCGCAGTGGTCGACTACGCGCAAAGGATCCATGAACGTTACTTTCCCGATTATGCCCGTTGGGAGTAATAGGAATTGCACTTTGTTTTAGAAAACGACTGGAGTACTCATCAATGACACTGCTCGCACAAAATGGTAAAGTGGACAGCTAAACAGACGGGCTGTCTTTTAAGAATCTAGGTACGGTAAAATGAATAGGGTACAAATCCAGCTCTCTTAGCTTGGTTAAAATTTTGCTCGCTTTGCGAGGATACAAGTTCTGAAGAGAAGTAGAAGTGTTTGAAAGAGGAACTTCTTTGGCGTAAAGCTAGACGAGGATTTTCAGTCCGCTACCTTTGATTTTTATATAACCTGCTCATTGGGTTGAAGAAATACATCTAATCCCATTAGTACCCTTGTGTGCCTTGTTCTTTATCATGCAGTCTATTTCTCTTACTCTTGTCCTACACCCTTTAGACGCCAAATCAAATGGGGAAACCAATCAAAGTTTGAAACGAACAAAACCTAAAAACATATGGGAACCACTAAACGTACACCCCTTTTCACTACATGTACACCCCCCATTTCACTACCTTACATATACACCCCCCTCAACTAGGTCTAGTGGCCATCAAAATAGGGTTAGCGGCATAATATTTCATAACAACGCGCACGCGTTCTTCCCACCACCCATCCTACCTCATCGCCGCCATGGATCTTGCACCCCCTCCAGTAGGTGAGCTCTGTGTGAGCGGCGAGAAGCTCATCGCCGCCGCCAATACGTGGGCTGGAGCCCACGGTTACGCGCTCATCGTCAGTCGCTCGAACAAAAACAAGTGAGGAATCAAGGATAAAATTTGGTTGAGGTGTGATAGGGTGATAAATCAGGTGGTACTGGCGGGCAAAAGAGACTACATGCCGGCTCAAGGCTCATCGAATGTCCCTTCAAAGCAATAGCTAGGGGACTCTACTCAACGCGAACCTAGTCAATTTGAACGCGTGGAAGCGAATCTGCAGCAACGAGCTGAGCAAGAGCTAGGGCAAACATATAGGGAGGGTAGGGGTAGGGGTAGGGGCCGAAGCAGAGGTAGACCGCGGGCCGGAGGTAGAGGTAGGGGGCGGGGGCGAGGTCGAGGAGGTAGAGAGGGTGAAGCTTCGACAACAGAGGGCTTCAAACGATGAAGGCTTCTATGGGGTGTTTCAAATTTGATCAAATGTAAATTTGCTTCTAAAGAACATTCGTCCTCAGCGATACTTGATTTTTCACGACCAGCTCAAAGAAATATAAGTATTTTTGAGACCTGCAGCTGTTCAATACCTGAACCCTATTTTGATGACCGCTAGACCTAGTTAAAGGGGGGTGTATATGTAGTGAAATGAGGGGTGTACGGAGTACATGTAGTGAAAAGGAGGGGTGTACGTTTGTTTACTCGGACGCGCCGGGATACTACGGAGTTAGCGGAGCGGATTAATGATACACCGGTAGGATTGACCGCCGCGACCGCGCCCTCGCCCTTTCTCCCCACTCCCCTCCACCTTGAGATCGATTGAAAACATGGTGAAGTTCGTATGAAGCTCTCTCACTTCACTTCGTATCTTGATCTTGTAAGCATGAACTCTGCGCATGCAGGCCACGATTATCGAAAGGAGAGTGTTGCTTCACTTCTCACCGATACCCCCTCCGTATCTGCCGAATCCATCACTGCTTGGCTGTCTCGAGTTGCAGCAGAAGCAGAAGCGCCCTCGTTAGCATCAGCGATATCCAAATTCTCAGAGCACTCCACTTCATCCACACCGTGTCCCAAATCGAAAAAGCGCAGGCTTAGTGACTCGGAAGCTCCGAGTGAGACCCCACCCATCACTACCAAACGCCAACGCAAGTTCCCCGAAGACTTACCAGTCAACATGACAGGAAACGTCACACCATCCTCGCAAGTAAGTTCACTCTACTGCTTGACTTGACCTTGCCACCGCTGATGCCGAGATAGTACTCTGCTACTCCTACCAGCAATATTGGCCTTTTAGCAGATCCTGCTCCTAGTACGCCCAAGACGTCAACCTCCTCACACAAACCAGTCTCCTTAGCAGATGACGCAACGAACACTTCCAAGAAGTCTTCATTCACGGACAAGCCAGCGTTGAGATGGGGGACCAAACCATATGATGTTGGGAAAGCCATGGAGAGTCATGGCTTGTTTCACAATAATCGCGCTGCTTACAACCGACATCCGACTTTCAAAAACAAAATTCATGATATCGTACATGGCGAACGCAAATCTACAATACAACCAGAGTCTATAGAGAGATTCCAGGACCACCGTGAGGCCTATCGGGGCTTGAATGAGGATACTTTGTTGCATCATCTGCTGCCACTTATTATCAAGGGCATTTACACATCCAACAAGCCCTTGAGCGAGGAAGAGCAAGCTTTGATGGAGGAAGCGGGACACCCTAGTAAAGAGTGGTTTACTGATGGTTTGATGGTGACACATAACAGCGAATTTCGCAGAACGCTAGTCCCGAACAGATATCTGGACGGTCAGTTGGAAAAATACCTTGCGGAAGCCATGGCCAAAAAAGATGGCATGAAAAATCCAAAGCCGGATATGACATACGGCATTAGAACGAACAAGTATCCGATTCCTAACGGTGTTATCGTAAATGGCTCTACCAACGCGCTGCTAGAGATAGCCTCCGGAATGCACCATGCCTTCATGATTATTGAGGCCAAAGCCGACCGGGGCGAATACGACGAAGCCACGAATCAAGCTCGTCGAGGAGGTGCGACCCTGGTAAATGCCGCAAGACAACTGAGATCCCTGGTCGAAGCAGCTCCAGTCATCATCTCTGGGGTCGATGACACTTGCGTTGTCTTTTCCGCAACAATAAATCCTCAGCTGATGGAGGTCTGGGTACACTGGTGCGAGGTTGAAGCGGACTTGAAAACTTGCAACTATCACATGAACACTGTCGCATCTCACGCTCTGGGAGATGATCTGGGGGTTGGTGCACTTCGTCGGACGTTGCACAATATCTTGGAATGGGGATGTATCGGCCGATTTACGGAGCTCGAGAAGCTTCATGAGAGCATACATGCTTACGAGCTCCGCGAAGCTGAGAAGATTGGCGCCGAGTCTCAGGCTGCAGCCGAGATCAAATCCAACAACAAGCGAAAGAAGCCAAATTCCTGAAGCATTGTGATTTACTGGAACACAAAGGTTACACAGGTCGCAGAATCTGCATTAGCAACTTCAATTTCGATTGCAAGAAAAAGACTCTGAACAAGCTGTGCTGTTGCATCATCCTAGCTGTAGGTTTTTCATATTCCAGCACCTCTGTTTTATTCTAGGCCTCTCAATAGTGTATCATTCAAGGCCTTTGCTTAGGCTTGAATTAACACTACGGAAGTCTAAGCTCTTGGTGTTAGGGGCCAGCATAGAGCGAGTCATATGGGTGTAATATAACGAGTATATAAATGCTAAGGAAGGAAAGTATCTAGAAGGGAAGAGCCGGCTATCTATATGACTCAGGAGAACATAAGCTAACCCTGAATAGGGTTGGCCTCGGAACAACCCTATAGCCTAGCGGCGAGCGGCCGGCGATAGTCATCAACATAGCCACCAACATAGCTACCAACATAGGTGCGTAGCTAGGATCGTAACACTTGGCTTCAACTTTGGTCGCAAAATTTTGGCTAACTCATGGTTGGAGCGACAGATGCATGGAATCAGGCTACTGGACTCCTGAGAAGGACATGAACAGTGAAGGTTCGTTGAATACCATGATATGAGAAATAAAATTCTTCGACGAGCGACGGGAATGATGGAGGCAAAAGCCTCGAAACTAGAAGAAGCATTAATTAGTAGACTTCATTGGTTCAAGTTCAACCATCCGATGTTAATGATACAATTCCTTTACTCATAAAGACTTTGTATCCGTCATACAAACTGGACGGCATTATTTAAAAGACGTACCATGGTAGATGTAAGAAAAATTTTCAGACTCCGGTGGTCCAACGTTGACTACGATCTCTGCTCTGCACACACGCAACAAGTATGTCTATATATTTGTAAGACTAGCATTCTCAGCGCTTTCTAGCCTTCACACCGCCTTGCCTTCACCAGGCCTTCCCGCCAGCAGAAGAAGCAAGAAACGCAGCAGCTGCTCCCACGGCGCCGTGGATCTTCCTTTATCCAAAGACAGAGCTAATGCCGTGAGTGATAATAAAGCAGCCTCTTGTTGGAATACGAGGTCATATGGGGGCATATTTGATATTTTGGTTGTTGCTGGTTAGGAGTCTCGTATTTGTCAAAAATTTGCAATGAAAGTATAATTCTTCAGCATACACCATACGAGGGGGTCGCCATTTCCGATGGAAATTGCTTTGCACTACGTTTTATTAATTATGCACAAATAGTGCAAAATTCGTAGAAATCAGTAGAATCAATTACATCGCACTTCGTACATGATCTGAATGTCATACAGAGCTTTATAGATGTCATACAGTGCTTTATACATGCTTCACATGTAATCTACTCAGTGCCTCATATGTGACCTATTCAGTGCTTCATATGTGACGTATTCAGTGCTCCATATGTGGTATATTCAATGCTCTATATGTAACGTACCCAGTGCTTCATATGTGACGTACTCAGTGCTTCATATGTGGCGTACTCAGTGCTTCATATGCGATATATCCAGTGCTTCATATGTGACGTACCCAGTGCTTCATATGCAATATATTCAGTGCTTCATATGTGGTATATTCAGTGCTTCATATGTGATGTACCCAGTACTTCATATGCAATATATTCAGTGCTTCATATGCAATATATTCAGTGCTTCATATGCAATATATTCAGTGCTTCGTATGTGATCTACCCAGTGCTTCATATGTGGTCTATCGAAAGTCAATGAGAAAGTCAATGAAGAAGTCAATGAGAAGTAGAGAACTCGTTATCGTTATTTCAAGCTCTTCTTCATAATAATGATTGATGTAATTCTTTCTTCTATGCGAAACAGATAAGACGAAGAACTCGATGAAGCTTTGCAATAAGAAAACAAACGAAGATGTAAATAGAAAAAGCAATGAAGAAGCTAATGAGATAGAAAGTCATGTAGAAAGCACTGTTTGAAGCACTGTTTGACGTGTGTTATGCGTTCGATCGACACGTATCTTGAAGCATGTAGAGAGTTTGATAGACAGCTCGATAAGAAGTTTAGTAGAAAATTTGATAGAGCATTTGATAGAAATTTGATAGAGAGTTTGATAGAGAGTGTCAGAGACTAGGCTGAACTAGAGATTCTATCAACATAGAGAATTGATTATATTATTACTTGAACTAGATACAGAACAATACATCAGATAATGTACAAGACGAAAGACAAGAAACAAAAGAACAGAATGAGAACTCAACTTCTATATACATGAATCGAGTAATATCAGAACTGAGCAGCAGTTCTATGACTTAAGATTGCAAAGACACGAAACAGATTTTGATGTGACTAGACTAAGATGACGATGACTAGATTAGTGACTTAGTTCAATGAATCAAAACTTTCTAAAATATCGATGATACTAAATTGAATTGACAACATATTCTATGCTCTGAGCTGAAATGATGATCTGACATCATGACAGTAGCTTCTCTCTCAAAGACTGAGCTTTTGCAAGATGATGAAGAAAACAAGATGAGACAAGAATTGAAACTAAACAAGACGAGATGTAGATGAGACAAGATGAGAGCGAGATGAGACGAGAAAGAATCGAAGACAACGATGAAATGAAATACAGCGAGACGCATTTTATAGTGATGAAGCATTGACAAAGTGAAAATACATCTGAGTCACATCTGAATCAGATTTAAATGAGATGTCTGAATCAGATCTAAACAAGATCTGAGTCAAATCTGAGCAAAAGAAAGACAAAATGCAGTTTAATATGATGATGCACAGACAAAACTAGAATACATCTGAGTCGCATTTAAATCAGATTTAAACAAAATGTTCAAGTCAGATTTAAACAAGATCTGAGTCAGATCTGAGCTGAGTTGAGATGATGAAGATTGAACTTAAAGTTCTTGATATTGACATTAAGATATCACACATGACAGTACATATGATTCTTCAACGACAGAATTGACGAGATGATATTCATTGAGCACTTACAAACAATTATTCAGAAGATTGAAAGACTCTTAAGTAAAGAAGTGATTTTCTCAATCAACATAATACTTGAGCAGAGATGAATTATAGTATTTATCACGCTTGAAGTTTAATATGCTGTTTACATATCAGAATCTTTTGTCATTCTCAACAATAATGAGTTCTTGAAATTTCTGATATTGATTCAAAAGAGAGTCATTTGTAATATGATTCAAAAGAATGATATGAATATTGAAAGATTTAACTCAATGACTAGAAAATTATTCTTGAAGACATGCTTGATCTTGAAGAAATCAATGTTATGATCGTTTAACTTGACAATGAAGTGAGTGATGCTGAGATTTCAAACATTCAGTCAGACTTCATTTTCAATGAAGTATCTAAAACAAGAATGACAAGAGAGATTGACATGAAATTTGTAAATGATTTAAGCTATAAGCATCTCATCATGTAAATGCTCAATTAATTTCTTCATCTTCTTGATGAATTCTTTGACATTGATTAACTTGTTTCAAGCTTGAAACGTAAGATTCTTGAACAAAGATTCAGAAAGTTCAAAATCTAAACGTAAGTTCTGACTTAAATTGATCAAGAAGAATGATGTTAAAGTGATTGATGATAATGTGTTATTGATGATGAATTCAACTTCAGAAAGTCACTTAACTCAATCATTCTGCATGTAGTTGATGAAGACTTGAAGATAATGCTTCATGATAGCATTAACTTTCTTGATTTGATCATTGATTTCAGAGTGATACATCATTAATAACTTAATGTTTATCTTCAACATTTTACACATATGCTTTCAGACATTGAAGATGAATTGTATGTTTCAATCAGACATGAAGAACTTAAGTAAATCATGATGTTTTCAAACATAAACATAAAAGCAGTTGATAACTTCTTCAACTTTCATAAAAGTGATGAGAACTAAATGTCTCATTTTGATAAGATGATCAATGAAGACTAAAATATATTTATATGTGATATTCATGAAGATATTGAATGATAAAGAATTTATGTAGTTCATGAAGACATCACATCAACAACGTTCAAAAACTGAAAGAGAACACAATCATTCTTGAGTTCATTGTCTAAAGAGCTTGAAACATGTGCACACGTGACAGTTTTGTACGAAGCGCTGAACATACTTATATATGTTGAATCATCAATAAATTCAACTAATCAGTTCATAGCTCTTGACTCTTTCTAAATGATCATTGATGACATTGTCGTGAGCGAGCTGAATAATACAAAGACGTAGTTTATTGAAGTTAAGTATGTATCTTTTCTTTTGAAAGTACAGATGATTCTTATGTTCTTCACACTCAATTAGAGAAATCTTGTTATGATGACGTGCTTCATTGCAAAGCGCTTTGATTATTTGAGCTGCAAACATGTCATTGACTTTGACTTGTTTTCACAGTGTCTGAGTGAAAGTATCAGCAAAATCTTCATTAAGATTTGAAATGTCTTGATCTAGTTGAGATTCAACATCTTCAACGTTGAATTTTTCAACTTCTAGATTCATGAGAGCTAAAATTAACAAAGAAACTGAAAAGATTGAAGACAGATGTAACTGAACTGAATCTAAGATGATGATTTGTGACTGAAGCATCATGACTTTGATGTCAAGAGCATTGAAGACAAGATTCTCAACAATCTTAAAATTTAAAACATGAGTTTTCAGAATTGTTTGATATTGATATTGAGAATTAAATGTATTTCTCTTTTTAGAAAGATCTTTTGAGCGACGTGTCAAAGCATTCAATTTATCATTGATCTTGTCAAAGCAATATGTGATGCAATAGTTGAATCTAGACAGAAACTCACTTCAACAAGTTTAATGATGACTTAACTGCTTAATTGACATGAAATACTTAAGATTTTTATGATCTGTGATCATCTCAACAGAACAGATAAAATCTTCAAGCTTTGAGCATCATTCTTTGAATGTGCAAACAATGATCATGAATTCTTTATTGTAGATCTTGTAGTTACACTCAACTGAATTATGCTTCTTGAAAAAGTAAATGACTGAATGAAAAACTTCGTTCTCATCATATTGAAAAAGAATGTCTTTGAACACATAGTTTGAAGCATCAATTTCTATTACAATCTTGTGATCTGAATTATAATGATGAAGAATAATCTTGAAAGTGAAGACTTTCTTAAAAATGTTGAATGCAATCTGACATTTCTTGATTTAGACAAAGAATACATCTTTTCTGATGAGATGAGTGAGCGAGATAGCTATTCTACTATAGTCATAAATGAATTTTTTATAGAAGTTTGCAAAATCTAGAAAACTTTGAACATTCTTAATGTTGATCAAGATAAATCAGTTAACAATGATGTTTATCTTAAAAAAATTCATCTTAATTTCTTCAATGATGATTATCAATTTTAAATATGAAACTTAAGTGACGTGAAACTTGCACTTAATTATATTTATCTGAAGATCTGCTTCTTGCAGCTTTTGCAGAATGAGCTTGACATGAATCTCGTGCTTGAGTTCATTGTTGAAATAAATCAAGATGTCATTCAGATAAACAATACAGAACTTATTTAAATGTTCATGAAGAGTATTGTTGATATACTTCTGAAATGAGACAGATTCATTACATAAGTTGAAGAGCATAATTAAATACTTGAATAATTCAAATTAAGTATGAAAAATGATGAAAGCTTCATCTTCTTCTTTGATTCAAAGTCAATTGAATGCAAAGATGATATTCAGCTTGATAAAAATTTTAGCTCAACTTAGACAATTCAGCGTTTCTGAAATCAGAGACAGAGAATATCAATTCTTGACTGTGATAATGTTCAGATCTCAATAGTTCATGCAGAAGCAAAGTTCTTCTTCGAGTTTCTTGATGAAGAGAACAGAGATGATTGTCTGAAAGTGACTGACTTGAATGAAATCTTTGCTCAGATTCTCATTTAGATAACGATGAAGTTCTAGAATTTTGTCACAGCTCATGTTGTACAAAGCAAAGACTGAAGATTGAGCATCTTCTTTAAAATGTATGACATGATCATAAGTTCAATGCAAAGACAAGATATTGATAATCTTCTTAAAGAAGACATCTAGAAACTCAAAATATCTGAATGATAAAATTGTAACTGAATCAACGTTCTTACTTTGTTAATAGACTTCAAGATTTTCTTATGTCATGAATGCAGTCAAATGAAATTTCTTTTTCATTTGATGAAGATTCAAACGATGATTTTTATCATATATACTGTCTTGAGAACAAGATGAGAACTGAGCAAGAGTTGAACTGTTCTTTGAATGAACAATCAAAGTCATGTGATGCGATTTTGACTAATCAGAGTCTAGACTAGAAGACGAGATTGACTCAAGATTCAAGAAGACATCAATTTTCTTTAGAATGATGCTAAACACTTCAATGTCTTTGACATGAGCAGCATGATCAAAGCTTCAAACTCTCAACTTGACTATGTCAAGTTGTATAAAAGATTGATTGAATTGATTTGCTTGAAGAATAACAGAAGTTTTAAAGAAGAAAGAATTTTGACACTTAATTCTTGATGAATATTCTTTTTGAATGACTTGAAGAATACAATTAGAAGCTTCTTGTTTCAGATGAGAAATAAGACTGAGCGAGATTTATTTCTTATGAACAAGTTGAGTATTAATTAATTTTTTGTGAGCAAACGAAAAGTTATATTGCTTCTTGTGAGCAGATGAGAAACTGAATTGCTTCTTTTAAATGAATGAGAAACTAGATTACTTCTTGCAAGCAAACTGAAAACTGAGTTGCTTCTTTCAAGTGAATGAGAAATTAAATTGCTTCTTGCGAGCGAATTGAATGCTGAATTGCTTCTTGTGAGTAATCTGTAAACTGAATTACTTCTTGTAAATGATTCATGAACTGAATTGCTTCTTATGAGCGAATTAAGAACGAGACTGAAAGAAAGCTGTTAGAAGTCGATCTAGAGCGAGTCATAGAGATGTCATTTAACTAATAGATAAATGCTAAGAAAGAAAAGTAACTATAGAAAAGAACTCGATTCTTATATGTGTGTTTCTCAGTTCTGTGCTAGACTCGATTGAGTTGACGTCTTACACATATGATGCAGAGACTCAATGACATCATCTCTAGATCAGATTCTCGCTAGACTCGATTAGAATGAAATCAGACGAAGACTAGTTGAAGAATAGACGAAGACTAGAATCGTGACATTACTTTCTCTTCTTGACTATTCATGTTCGCATGAATGTTGTTTCTTAGTGCGCTTTTCTTGAATATTTGATATGAAAGTCATCAATCATTTCTTGAGCGTTCATAAATTTGTTGTTGTCAGCGTTATATCAGTTGAGATCGTTGTCATAGCTCTTTCATTTGACTCGATATTGAAGTCGTCTTCTATAGCGTCGAAAGTTCAGTATATCATCGATTTTTCATTCATCTTCATCGTTTATCACTATTGATTTCGAAAGTTCATTCTTCTGATCAGACAGAGAATTATTGACGACGAGACGAAAAAGCTCTGAATGAAATACATCATGTATACGCATAGTCTCAGATAGTTTCAATTTATAGAATGAGTCAACGAGATCAATGATCTGAAAAGAATCGAGCATCTTGTCATTCAATTTTTTGAAGAATCTCGCTGTAACAATGTTTCATCTGTTCAGAAACATCTTTGATTCAATCTTGTAATTGATCTTCTTTTTATGCTTATTAGCTTGATTCATCATTTGTTCTCGTGTTTTGATCAGAGCTTCGCGAGCGAAAATCAATGTCTTATTCATGTGATCGAATATATCTTCGACTCGAGTGATCTGCAGTCATTCGCGAGTGCTTTCATACTCGATGATGTCAGAGTCGAAGCTCATACAAGAATGAAAGTTCTTGTTCATGAAGAAGAGAGTCAAGAAGATGATTGAGAACAAGACGTTATTGTCGACAAACTCGATCATGAGTAGTCACTTAGATCAGTTGTTCTGCATATATGAACAGAAAGAACGAAGATATCGCTCGACATTCTGATTGACTCTTTCGCTTTGATCGTCGATCTGAGAGTGATAAATGATGAACAATCGAAGAGAAATGCTCAGTCGTTTGCAAAGTGACTTTCAGAGAATGAAGATGAACTGAGAATCTCGATCGAATACAATGAAGCTTGATAAATCGTAAGTTCGATATATTCATTGAAGCAACATTTCAACTGTTTTTTCGACTGTAGTATCTTCATCATCAATGATGCAAGAGATATAATGTCTTTCTTTCAACAATCTGCAGATGACAGTCAGAATAGCGTTGTAGTCGTACGAATCAGATAAATCAATAATGAAGTTCATGACTATGTTCTGCCATCGCTGTTTAGATATAGATAGAAGTTGAAGCAAGTCATTTGATTTATTTCTTGATGTCTATGAACGTTGATATACATAGCAGTTTCGAATATATTGATCTATCGTTTTTCGCATAGATGATCAATAGTAGTTTCGTTTGATGATCTTCATCGTTCTAAGAATATCAAGATGATCTATTGAGAATTGATCGTGCATCTCACGAATCAGATTCAGTTGCAGAAGTTCATTGAACGAAACTCATAGCTGACTGTCTTTGTATAAGATTTCATTCTGAACTCGACAATTCTTCAGCTTGATATCTTTACATTGTGCTTCGTCTCTTGCTATTGCTTCGCGAAGTAGCGTACAATTCTCGTCAATCTCATTAGTCTCAAGAATCTGTTTATAGATTGATTGATCATTATTCTTCTCTAGATCAGCAATCTTCATTTAATTTGATGTCAAAATAGTAGTTCTTTAATATTGAACGCGTTCATCGTCGAGATCTTTAGGCACGAAGTCAGCTCAACGAGTTAATGCATCAATCTTAATATTCTGTTTATCAGATCGATACATTATCTTGAAGTTGAAGTCAGCTAGCTTCTGAACTCAATGTATCTGTCATCGACTCAGCTTCTTGTCTTTCATCAATGAGATGAGCGCTTGATGATCGATGAACATCTTGATAAAAATGTCAGTCAACTTCAGTTCAAGTCGTCAATGCTCAAATGCTCAAATGATGATCAGCAGTTTCTTATCGTATATTTCGTAGTTGCACTCAGCAGAAGACATGTTCTTGTTATAGAAAGCAATTGAATGTAGTACTTCTTCATCATCATATTGAGAGAGAACTTCGTCGTTTACGTAGTTGAATGAGTCAGTTTTCAGAATAGTCTTACGAGTCTGATTGAAGTGACGAAGTATAGAAGTCTCAGTCATACATCTCTTCATGTGATTGAATGCAGTCTGACAAGTCTCATTTCATTCAAATATGATCTTCTTTTGAGTAAGTTGAATCATTGAATGAACAATCTTCGAAAAGTTCTTGATGAAGCGTCGATAGAAATTGCAGAAGTCAATGAAGAACTGCATCTGAGTGAGATTATTGAGTGTAGATCAATCAACTACTGCTTGTATCTTTCGTGAATTCATCTTAAGTTTCTCGATTGACATCAAAAGTTTCAAAAAAATGGTTTTCTGAACATGAAACTTGCATTTATTGATGTCTATCTGTAGATCAGCTTCTCGTAGTCTATTCAAGATCAATCATACATGTTGCTTGTGTTTCTTCAAGATCTTGCTGTAGATGATAATGTCATTTAGATAGATCTGACAAAACTGATGAAGATATTTGAACAGCACGTCGTTCATATAGTGTTGATAGAACGTTGATTCATTGATTAATTCAAAGAGCATTACATGATATTTGTATAAGTCGAAGAAGATGATAAAGATAGTCAGATCTTCGCTATTTGAATGCATTTGCAGTTTATTGAACGCGACAATGATGTTCAATCAAGTCAGATATTTGCTTTCTTATATACAAGCGAGAGTCTCGTCTATCAAGAACAAAGAATAGTGATCTCGTTTGATTAAAGCATTGAGCTTTCTGTAGTCGACGCAGAAACGCAGACTTTCGTCTTTCTTTTCAGCGAACAAGATGAGCGAGACGTATGATGCAAAGCTGAAGAAATTGAATTCTTTGTTCAGATGTTTGATCAGATACTTCTTTATCTTCTGAAGCTTGTGATTGAACATCTAATATAGTCTGCTTCGCGAAGACGTTTCTTCATCGATCAACTCAATTTTGTGATCGTAGAAACGATGCAAAGATAGCTGATCAATCATTGCTTGATCGAAGACATCTAAATAGTTGTGATATTCAGAGAAGAGCTTGATCTTGACTTGCTTGAGAGCTTCAGCGTGAGAAAGCTCATGCAGATTCACTTCTTCAGACTTGTTTTCAGCTGTAGTTATGAGTCGATTGATTTTCAAGATGATAACAGCAAAGATCTTGACGTCTGAACGTTTGACTAACATTCTATATGTCGCTGTCTCTATCATTGCTATGTTCATTGAACCTGACGTCGATTTAGAAATTTTGACGCTAGTTAAAGTCGCGTCGCGCGATTTTAGCTGTTCAGTTGAGCTCTTCTTTTGACTGAAAGAGAGTGATTTCTGACTGAATTGAGATGTAACGAAAGTGAAAGATCTCTTTAGTATATGAGTAAAAGTCAAGCTCTTCTGTTTCGTGATTGTTCTATGACTTGAGAGTAGAACAATCGATTTCTGACTAGAGATGAAATTCGAAAATCGAAGAAAATCGATTTGCATATCTATTACTAGATTGATTTTGTTCATTCATGTTTTTTCAAGAATCATTTGATGTTGATCTAATCGAGTGATCAACATAGAAGCTGTGTCAATCATATGATTTTGAACAGTCAGATTCAAATAGATGACATGAGTAATGAGTTTCTTAGCATAATGATCATCAAATTCTTGAATTGACTTCGCTTTGATCAAAGTCAGAGACTCGATTTGCAACTAGTCACAAACAATCTGCGCGATCACTTCATCAATGAACGAATAGTCAGCAGCTTCGATGTCTATCAATGACTTCAATGAGTAACTAATTTCATTGTTAGAAAGTACACATTCAGTAATCAAAGATTCAGAAGCAAAAGAATCATCTGACATGCTTGTCGTTGAAGAAATTAACACATCTTTCATCACGTCTTTGATGAAAGTTTCTAGTTTTTTGCCTCACTATCTTTGAAAGAAGACATTTTCTCATTCTTTTTATTCTTCGAAATGACGATTTCATGTAAACGAGAAGTGAAAGCTTGAGAAGCAGAAGTGTCGATCTTGTTCTGAGAGCAGTTCTTTGACAAGTGACTCGAGATCTTGCAAGTATAGCAGATGATAGACGATCTTGCTGACTCAGAGATAAAGAAGATGATAGACTTAACATAATTGATTATCAAAGTTGTTACTGACAATGAAGTAGCAGCACGTTTATCAGATACGACAGTGACTTTGACAATGACAGTGCAAAGCTGACTGCGTAACTGATAGTTAGTTCGCTGTTTATTATTCACATCTTGAAGAAAGATTCTTAAGCGAGTGAGCGAAGTAAAATTCTCTGAACAGACTGATAGAATGTTCTGCAAGCGATTATTGATTTTATCTTGAAGATCATTCATCAGAGTGCAATCATTGTATTCGAGATAGCTGAATAGCTTCATAAAGTGAAAGTAGAAGACATTGAAAGACTTTTCTGCTTGTCTCAGAGCGTTGTACTTGCGACGACACTTTCGATTTCTATTCAGTTCATCGTATATTTCTTTCAGATGCTCAAATAGCTCGTTGATCGAGATGTATGAATGCAAAGCATCATGTCGACGTCGAGCGAAGATGTGCTCAGCAGCATCATCTTCTAGTCTAGATATCACATAGACAATACAGATATTCTCATTATCGAAGTGATCGACATTTGTCTGAAGCTTGTCATCTATCTTGACTCTTCAGCTGTCTCATGTCGATTCATCTTCATCAGTGAATATAGATGAATTCGAAAACTTGAAGAACTTGTGATGATTGTTGTCGAATAGAGTAGACGACTCTCGTCGAGTATAGTTCTTGATAGAAGCTCAAGATTTCATAGACTGTCGAGATCGAAGCTGACTCGCTGAACGCTGTTTCTTTTTTAGACTCAAGACTTTCTCTCGTAGTTCAACGATAGTCTCTTCTTGAGTGTTTATTGTCACTTGATTGATCTCTAGCTCATCAAGTCTCTTGATGTGATCGACTTGAACATTGATTTATTGCTCGTTGAGTTTCAAAGTCATGTTTCGTTGATCTTTTAGCTCGATCAGCATCTTGATGATCTCGTCTGACTGATTAATAGTTCATTGATAAAGTTGTTGATTCGTGTTAATGTTTCATGAAGTAGCGACATTCTGAGATTTCGCTGAAGCATCGACAGAAATAAGAAAGACTCGTCTACTAGCAGTGCTTTTAAGCAGACGAGCTGTTCGTGACTCAACTGATTCAGAGTCGCGTGTCATTGTGAGAAATGTTACAATTCTAGCTACGCATCTATGTTGATAGCTATGTTAATGACTATGTTGATGACTATCGTCGATCGCTCGTCGCTAGACTATAGAGTTGTTTCGAGATCAACTCTATTCAGAATTAGCTTATTTTCTTCTGAGTCATATAGATAGTCGACTCTTCTCTTCTAGATACTTTTCTTTCTTAGCATTTATATACTCGTTACATTACACTCATATGACTCGCTTTATGCTGATCTCTAACATTATATAAATGCTTCTTTGTTACAGACGAAGTGAAATAATCTGCATCGATCTTCGAGTGCTTCTGTCGATTCTTCAACTCATTATCGACATTTGATCTAGTCGACTTGCAATCGTCAGCAGCACTCATCTTTCTTTTCTCGTGAGCTGATTCAGCGAGAATAAACAAAAGATTCGAACTCGTGCGCTGATCAGCGAGTATAAACAAACGATCGAAATCATTCGACGAGATCAAAGATCAGCGAATTAATCGTTCATTCAGATTCGCAAGAAATTCTTCGAATTTGTTGAATAATCAAACGAAGTCAGTCTATGACTGCGTGAAGTCTCTATCTCAAAGAGCAATCAAAGAGATCAGTTTAGAACTGCGTGAAGTCTCTATCTTGATGAGCAAACCTCAACAGTGAGTCTGCTTCAATGACACTCATCGTCAATGCAATGATCTTCTCATCATTCTACCTATCAGCGAATCGACCTACCTTGTGTTTCTGTGTCAACTAGTGAGTCTGCTACAAGAGCAGATAACGATTGATCTTGTCGACAGAGTCAGTCACTCGATAGTGAGTCTGCTACAAAGACAGACAACGATTGATCTCTTGATTAAGTCGATCAACGAACGAAACAAGCTCTACTATGTAGTAGATCTGAATCAGAAGTGAGTCTGCTTTAATGACATGATCAGAATCAATCTCTTCAATGAGCAAGTCGACTAGTGAGTCTGCTTCAAAGACATCGTCAATGCAATGATTTATTTATTCACATCGCTCTATCTTTTAGTGAGTCTGCTTCAATGACGCGATTCGAATCGATCTCTTCGATGAGCTAGTCAACTAGTAAGTCTGCTTCAATGATCATTCTTTCTCTCGCGTAGTGAGTCTGCTACAATAGACATTTCGATTCTACACAAGACTAAGAAAATACATTCATGCAAACATGAATCATTGAAGAAGAGAGATAATGTTACAATTCTAGCTACGCATCTATGTTGATAGCTATGTTGATGACTATGTTGATGACTATCGTCGATCACTCGTCGCTAAACTATAGAGTTGTTTCAAGATCAACTCTATTCAGAATTAGCTTATGTTCTTCTGAGTCATATAGATAGTCGACTCTTTTCTTCTAGATACTTTTCTTTCTTAGCATTTATATACTCGTTACATTACACTCATATGACTCGCTCTATGCTGATCTCTAACAAGAAAGATAAGAATAGATTTGATTGTAGTAAGATTGAGTGATTGATTTGATAAATTTGAATAAATTTGCAGATGTGTTTTGATGAAAGTAATTCAAAGAATTTCTTGCGAATTTTCTGAATAAACGAAGTAGATTATTTCGTATCGTCTACACGTCGATAGCAGAATAGTTGATTAGCATTTATCTACTGTTAGAGATCGATCTAGAGCGAGTCATAGAGATGTCATTTAACTAATAAATAAATGCTAAGAAAGAAAAGTAACTATAGAAAAGAACTCGATTCTTATATGTGTGTTTCTCAGCTCTGTGCTAGACTCGATTGAGTTGACGTCTTACACATATGATGCAAAGACTCAATGACATCATCTCTAGATCAGATTCTCGCTAGACTCGATTAGAATGAAATCAGGCGAAGACTAGTTGAAGAATAGACGAAGACTAGAATCATGACAAAAGCTACTTTGTTAACTTTGAATGAGAAATTTTCTTCTTGTTGATTAAGATCATAGATCTTGATGAGAAATGAGCAATAATGATTAAGACAGAAGAAGAAAGATAAAATGAGAATATTGTGCTCAAAATTGACATCAATGACGTGATGATGAAGTCATGACAAACTCATGATGATAAAGTACTGACTTAATTCAATGACATAAAAGAATAGTCTTTCAATGTATTCATCAAGAATCATTGTGATTTCAACAACATGAATAATGTCATCAATTAAAGTGACTTGATCATCAAATTCTTGAAGTCTGCAAGAATGAATTAATTAATGCAAGAAAAGATGATGTTGTTGTGCAAAGAATTTATTCATAAAGACATAAGCAGAAACTTCACTATCAATCAGAGTGAGAGTGAGAACTCTAGATTGAACTTAACGTAGAATACAGAATACTATCATGTAATTATTTTTGAATGTTGAATTGAATTCAAAGAGTTTCAAGATAGATTTAGCAGAAAACTTTCTATATGATTGAAGTGAGAGTGAAAAGATTGAGACTAGTAGACAAGATGATATGTATACAGATTTTTGAATGCAACTTAGCTCAAAGACTAAACTTTTCTTATAAACAGCGAAACTTCTTCATTTATATTGACAACATCACTGTTGTAAATGTTCATGATACACAGAGTGAAGAGCTTCTTATTTGAGCATTCTTTAGCAATTTTGCTTGAATGTTGCAACTTGCAGTAGTAGCACAGCTTTCACTTGTTGCAGATTTTCTTGATCTCAGAAATGATCAGAATCTTATCTTGAATGATAACAATGATGAAGCTTAAATTCATTGACATATTGAAAAATGAAAGAGAAAGAGATGAAGATACTGTCAAAACAACAGTCACAGAAATGATGATCTTTGAACTCAAAAAATTATTAATCAATGCAGAGATGCTCTTGACTTTGATGAATAAAACAATGATGAAGATGAAGCGAGATTGATGATGCTTAAGCTGCTGAAGCTCTTCGTCAATGTCAGAGAATGCTTGAACTTATTGATGAAAGATGAAAGATCAAATTTCATCAAGATTTCATCAGAAGAAAGTGATAATTTGAGTGAAATAATTGACATTGTGCTTCAGACAGTCAATTAACAAGAAATTTTTCATCAAAGAACATTCTTTCTTTTGATAGAAGAAATTGTAGTAATCAACAAAGTTATTCATGTCTTGCTTCAGAATTTTGCAAAGATATAAATGAACATCTTTCATCTTGAAAAAGTTGTTGCAGCAATGATGCAACTTGTGTCATCATTCTGCAAAGATGAAAATGATACAAAGATCATTGACTTGATATTGATTTATTAAATTATGAGTTTTCTTATCTATGATGAGTCGTGACTTGACATAAATAATCTTAACACGATGAAAGAAATAATGATTGTTATGAACATGTCTGAATCGATCAGAGTTCAGATCTAATTCTAATCAATTTGATTAGAACAAGTCATGATGTTATGTTTAGTTTGAATCTAGCGCATCTCTGTTGAATTCTTCGAGTCATTCTCAGCACTTCTTCTTGTTGTTCAGCACTTTCTTCATTCACTTCTTTCATTATTTTTTTAGATAAACACATCTGATTTATTACATCACATCTGTATCGAGTCTAGCGCAGTCTCAAGTCATTATTTATAAAAGAGCTTGCACTCTTTCTCTTCTGTATTCTTAATGTCTTGTTATAGCTATCTTCAAAGAGCAATACATACATATCAGCTTCAAGTCTCTTTGATTGAATGATCTAGACATGATTTCAACATTACATTAAGAATCTTATTTATCATACGATACAGATACTTATTACTCATTCAATATACTCGTTCAGACAGATCAAGTCTAAAGAAATTTATTTATCTGATGATCAACGCAATCAAAAGACAGAACAACACTAAAGAATCTATAGAATCAACAGCGAGACTGATTGAATTGCTAGACGACTTACAGCTCATTAAGTATGCATCGTTCATCTCGATTAATAGAATCAGCGATAAAGAATCTTCGTTGATTGCTAGAGAATCAAATCGATCAAGAGAATCAATCAATCTTCAAATCAAACAACAAAAATGACTTTATCTTCTTTTGTTGAACATCATTCTTCGCTCGATTTCTTTCTTTTAAAAAACTCGTTCAATTCAATCTTTTCTTTCTTTCTCATCATGTCTCGTTTCTTCAAAGAGCGTTTCAAAGCTTCATTCTTTATTGTCAAAGATAATGATTCATTCGCTGAAATCATAACATCTTCTATGATTATGAAAGCTTTGAAGAAACGATGCGAAGAGCTGAAAGCTAGATTACAAGCTAGAGAGATTATCTTGTCATCATTAATTTACTCTGAGCGTTCTAGATCTCAGAAAATACTTGATTCTTCATTGTTCACTGATGAAAAGAACTCTATCTGAAAGAACTGATATGAAAAAGTTCAGAACAAGCTGAAAATCAACGTTGATCTCTTTTCAAGTGAATGAGTCAAGCTGAGCTACATACATTTCAGATTATTCGATGATGCAGCTGAGATTACTCAGTCAAGATGCAAACGTGACTGTTTCAATTCATACAAGATCGTCAATGAGCTTTTGAAAGAGTTAGCTCAGTTGTTCAATGACTCAGATAAAGAAGTCAACTTTCATAGAAACTACTACAACTTGATTCAAAAACAGAAGAAATTCAGCGAGTTTTATACTCAATTTCAACGACTATTCTTCTATCTAGACTATCAAGAAAAACAGCTGATCATTGATCTAAAGAATAAAATAAACTCTCGACTTCAATTCGCTCAAGTAACTCAATTGATTCAACTCAGTACTCTGAAAGAAATTCATTTTTATTTCATTTGATTGAATAACAATCAACGAGCTATTCAAGAGATTAAGAATAGAGAAGCAATGATCAAAGCTTAAACAACTAAACAGATCATCTTTGCTGAGAAATCAATCAAAGCTACTTGTAGAATCATAGAAATGAAGATGACTGATCAGTCAAAATCACGTGACGCTGTTTTGATCAACGTCAAAGAAAATGACTTACTAATTGAAAACTGCTTTCTATGTCATAAGTCTGATCATACTTCTAAAGAGTGCTTGAATAGATCTTTCAGAATTAACGCATTAAATGACGAGTTTGATCATTCTTTGAACTTCGATTCAGAGTCTGATTCAAAAAACTAATCATTTCTTTCAGAGTCATTGAAGAGATAGAGATCATTTCTTTGTGCAATCTAATTGATGAAATTTCATCTATTGAAGAAAACTACTTCGAAAAGTCATTTCTAGTCAATGTCATTCTATTTTCGCAAGACGAATTCTTCAAGCTACGATCTCTGATAGATAGTGACTTGATGATCTACATCTTGATTCATACAAAGTTAGTCAATCAAATATGTCAGAAGCTTGAAATTCAATTCATACAACTAGCTAAAGAGAAGTTAATAAGAGAATATGATGAAAAGCTGACAAAGAAGATCATTACTCATAAAATTCTACTCAATCTCACAGTCAAAAGTCATAAGAAATTGAGTGTTTCAATGTTAATAGCTGATATAAATCATCATGACGTCATATTAGAAAAGTTCTGAATGAATAAAAATGAAATACTACTAGATATGCAAAATGATGTCATCGTTTTTTTGAATCAATTAAAAGCTTTCATTTCTGTTTTTTCAATGTCAGTCAGAGCTTCATACTCAAAATGATCATGATCATCAAATTCTTTTATCAGTTCAGTCTTTAAAGTGCTTCAACGACTCACTTCTACTGCTTCAAAAAAGAACTTTTCTATGTTCAGTATGAGAGCTGCATCTTTTCATGCATTGATTAAATGATCAAAGAAGAATTGCATCGAGATTTTCGTCATGTCGATCGAAGATATTGATAGAGAAATAGTCTACAACACTCAATGCAAACTGAACATTCTAGACATCGCTTTCATCGATGCATCAGCTCAAAATCTAGAAGACATCAAAGTCAAGCTATCTTCGAAATATCAGAATTTTCTCGACGTGTTTGATCGAGCTCAAGTCAATAAGCTATCATCTCATCGTTTATATGATCATAAAATAAAACTCACTAACAATGCTACTTCTTTTAGATGTTGAGCTTATTGAATGTCACTCTACAAGCTTCAGAAGATCAAAGAATATCTGAATGAAAATCTGTCAAAGAATTTTATTACTTCTAGCAAGATCTCATATTTCTCACTCGTTTTATTCGCTCTGAAGATCAATGACAATCTTCGCTTCTGCGTTGACTATCAAAAGCTCAATGTCATTATCAAAAGAAATCGCTACTCTCTATTGCTCATAGATGAGATGATTGACAAAATCGTTGACTGCAAGCATCTGATTCAACTGAATATAATTTTCGCTTTCAACAAACTTCGTATGCATTTCGATAGTGAGAACTATACGATC